>Ga0222673_1000207_pt1 | contig 34083 bp, 31 predicted proteins | sample AntAcemetagen801_FD_179845 | JGI IMG/M metagenome (GOLD analysis project Ga0222673, IMG submission 179845) | Saline water microbial communities from Ace Lake, Antarctica - #801 | ecosystem: Environmental > Aquatic > Non-marine Saline and Alkaline > Saline | place: Antarctica: Ace Lake...
GAGGTGACGACCCTCTCATCGATCCATGGGGTGTCGGCTACCAAGGCTTCGGTATTCTCGCAGTCGAAGGCATTCAAGAGCTTCATACTGAGCTCGCCAACCTTCTCCAGAATGGCACAACCACTGCGTCATCAACGTTCTCCTTCATCCTTGAAGATGAAGGATCTGTTTGGTCACGCCTCGTCTCTCTCGCGAGCGGGTTTGCAGATGGGGTACTCTCATTGATTGGTGTAGAGGTTGAGTATGTGCGCGCGGAGTCGGTGCAGACTGACGAGCTCTGTGTCGGTAGCGTGTGTGTCGACGAGGCAACGTTCCTCAAGATGGTGCAGAATTCTGGTGGCACTGCGAGCGTAGTGAGCGGTGGGGGAAGTTCATCTAACAACAATGGAAGTGGGGGTAGTATCGACACTACAACGGATAATGGAGATGATAGTGGTGGAGTGTCCACCACTCCGACAGATACAGATGGTGACGTCTCTGCAGGGACTGATACTATAGATGAAGAAGGTGTGGATGTTGCTGAGGAGGATGAGAATATGGAAGATTCAACAGATATTATTCAGAGTGAGGAAGTGGATGGTGGAGAAATAGACAACTCAGATAGTAACGGAGGTTCAGACGAATCTAGTACTGCGGATGAGGACGCTGTAACAGATGTCTAGAATCGAAAGAGTTTGTTGTGTGGTTTTTTATTCCCCATTTTCTCACAGTGTCTTCAGTACACATCTTTCATTGTAGTACAATAAAAGAAAGGACTATGGATAAAGAACATATCATTTTTGGATTCATCACGCTGGCACTCGTTGGTGTGATGTCGTACATCTTCTATTTTCAATTTTTTGGTATTTCTGAGCGAACGCAGGTAGAAATCGAATCCGATCCAGAGTCTGAAATTGTGGTAAGTGACTTAGAGGCAGGGACGCTTGTGACGTCACCACTTGAGTTCAGTGGATATGCAGATGAAAGCTGGTTTGAAGATGGAGAGTTTGTGGTGACCATGCGGGACGAGGAAGGGAAAATTCTCGGCGAAGGAATTGCTACTGCAGGGGACTCTTCTGCGGGGACAGTACCTAACAGGTATCGTTCCTTTACCGTGCAGATGCCGTTTACGCCGTCGTCCGCGGGCGACGGCGTTGTTGTCTTAGAAAAGAGTAACCCAACGGGGGATGCTGAATACGCCTTTAGTTATGGAATATCCGTTACTTTTTCTGCACCGGAGATTGTGAGCGAACCGTTTATTGAATAGTGTAAAAACAGTCATAATATATGAATAGTAAAATCATCATTTCAATACTAAGTATTACCAGTATTCTGCTCGCAGGGTTGGTTGTCTATCTTCATTACCAACTCAATCCCGACTTTTATCAAAAGTCCGATGAGGAAGTTGTGTTGAGCATCAGCGCGTCAGACATAGAGCTCAATGGTCTCCAAGAGGGAGATACAATTTCCTCACCGTTCACTGTCTCCGGCGTAACGAGCTCTGCTTGGTTTGACGGAGAGAAGGAATTGCTCGTGGAGGTTCTCGATGAGAGTGGAGCGGTACTTGGTACTGCGTATGCAGAGAAGGGCGCCACTGTGTCAGGTACGTCAAATGTACGGTTTAGTGCAGATGTTACGTATCTCACTGCTCCTGTGGAGCGCCCGGGCTTTGTCTCCTTTACCAATTATGATTCTGAGACAGAAGAATCTTTAGAAAATGACCCACTCTCTCAAGGAGTGTCTTTTCAGATCGGGGCCATCCTTGTTGCTGAGGACGACATAGAGATGACTGTAGACGAGGAAGACAACGAAGGGGTGGTGGATGTAACGACAGAGACTATCTTTGAATAGATATGATTTTTTCAAACATGTCATTCGGACAGCCTTCTTACAAGAGTATTATATCTGGAGTCTGCTTCTTTCTCGTGATCTTACCACTTCTGTTCGTTGCCGGTAGTTCAGTTGCTTTTGCGAGTGCTCCTACCGAGAATGTCTCAAGTTTTAGTCCGGCAGGATATGCTTCTTATCCCAAGCCTGATGTAAAGTATGGACAGAAGATTTTTAATAATGGAAATGCGCCGAAATGGAAAGAGAAAGATTGGAAGAAGTTTAACCCCCTCGTCAAAGACCTCACTATTCCGGGCAGCATTTCTAATGCTTGGTATGGGGGCACACCCTCACCACTCACATGTTTAGTTGGTTTACAGGTGTCAGGAGGGATTTCTTCAGGTTTGATACCTACGGAGCAGGGAAAATGGGGCCACGGAAAGTGTCTCATGCCGTTTAGTATTAGTAATACTTCTGGATTGCGTATCGCTACTATCTCAGCTAATCCAAAAGGTTATCCAAAAATACAGACCGGTGTTAATTTGACACTCAGAAAACAGAGTAAGAAGCCGTATTGGGCATATGAAGCAGAAGGTATACCAAAAGTAGTGGTTACCGCCGGTACTAAAGTAACTATTGCGTGGGCCTGTCAACCAAACCAGTCTGGGTACGCAATAGCAGAATGGGAGAAGGCATTCTCACAGAAATTTGACTGGGCTGCGCGTACAGTGGTGACGCAACTTGCAGATCGTTCTCGTAACCCATCAAGCAATCTTGGTGGTACAGGAAATGGTAAGTTGAGTAATTCTCAAACAGTCACACCGCCTACAGGAAAGACGACTGCGTATACCATACAGTGTGGTGGGTATGAGCCGTATATAAAAAGTGGGTCGGTTAATATCGAATCAGGCTCATTAGATATCGTCGGTAATGGTGGAGAGACATATTCCGGATGTAACACGGATGGGCCGGGAGGTGGAGGCTTTTATTGCTACAAAGGTTATGTAACAATAAATAAAAAGAATAGTAGCTATTACCATCCAGAGGTATCTGTAAAGGTCCAGGTTTGTGATGCTGGTGCAGAGATAAAGAATGGCAAATGTACGGCTGTGCCAAAACCACCTGAGACTAAGATTAGAGCGAGAGTCAATGGTTCGAACCAAGCTTGGAATCAGGATGTTGCAGTAGCGTACGGTTCTCCGGTGACGGTGCAAGCACAGACAGTATTAAAGTCTGGAGATAGTTCTCCCAAAACAGGTATTTGGCAAGATCTCGGTGCGACTAATAAAAAGAAAGCGGTGGCGGATGGAAAAAATGCATTCTTTGATTTTACCAATGCTATGACAAAGAATCCTGGAACGTACGAGTATTTTCCTCAGACAAGGACTTCCAGTTATGAAAACTGGAAGAATCACAGCAAAGTATCTATTAAGATTAAGGTTTGTAAACAGGGACAAATACCGCAAGGAAGCAGTTGTGGAGATGCGACTGTTAATATAGTGGCGACTGATGCTGATGCTAATGAGGAAGATGTCTCAGACACTGGGACATTTCGCTTCGATCGGGGTGCAGGCAATACCACTGGTGTGCTGAGGGTTGATTTCTTAGTAGGTGGCAGTGCAAGTCGCGCAGGATGCGGTAGTACTAATCCCGATTACCATCTTGAGGGTGATAGTAGTATTGATTGTGGTTCTGGAGATGTTGCTGTCGATATCCAAGATGGTGAACGGTATGCATTTGTTACGCTTGTCCCGCACACTGATAATGTTCCGGATGATAATGAAACTGCGGTACTCACGCTTGCTGCCGGCGGATATGTTGTCGGTCCTAACAGTGCCGCCACGGTCACTATTAGCGATAATGATAGTGTTGATTTTGCGACACTGGAAATAGCAAAAGCATCAGACGGTGTGTATGGCAATAGTGTTACGATTTCTGAAGGAGAGGAAGTGTGGCTTCGGTGGGATTCAAATGCGGGCAGTTGTAACGGATTCAATTTCCCGACAGGAGGAGCATCGACGGATTCGATTGAGAATAACTCGATTGAGGAGCCATCTTCTCCAGGTGGAACGTACGGCATTAGCTGCTCAAATGGAGAGAACTCGTCTGTGTCCGTCAGCATTATTGGAGACCTGAGTCTAACCGCAAGCGATTACAACGTTCGCAAAAATGAAGCAGTCACACTCCATTGGAACGCAATCGGACGTGATCCAGCAAGCTGTTCTCTTAGTGGACCTGACCTGAATGGATATGGAACGTTGCCGAGTGTCGAGGGCGAGACATCCCCAATCAACATCCTGGCAGAGTCGACGTTTATACTTACGTGTGATCCGGGTATTAACGGCGTTGATCCAGAGAGTGTCTCGGTAAAAATAAATCTCATACCACAAATCTTTGAGTCGTAGATTTCTCTTAATTTTAGAAGACACAGACCAACCCTTCATAAAGCTTCGCTTTATGAAGGGTTGGTCTGTCCCCAGTTAGGTACGTGTATAGGGCATTATTATTAGTGCGAGCGTAGTACAATTCAATTATCTATTATGTATATATGTACTTATGAATACCACTACTAATACAATCACTTTTGTACTCAGCGGAATCGTCTTGATTCTTGTGGGAGTTATTGCATACATGGGTTTTAGTCAGTTTTCAGACACTAAGCAGACGAATATGGTGGTGATGGAAGAATCTAAAGAAGACCCTATACAGTTACAGTTGCGAGATGATGAGATCGTCTTGGACGATCTTAAGGCTGGTGACTACATCACATCACCACTCTTATTTTCAGGCCAGGCACATCAGAGCTGGTTTGTGGACGGTACGTTCCCAGTGAGGTTGGAGGATGCGGAAGGAAATGTGATTGCCGAAGGTTTTGCGCGAACAGAGGTTGATACGGTTGATACTGATGAGTATGTATCGTACACGGCTGAACTTACTTTTGCTGACCCCAGTAGTGATGTTGGAATACTTACACTTGAAAAAAGTAATCCAGAGAACCTGCCAGATGGAGGGTATAGTTATGGGATTTCAGTGACATTTGTGGAGTTTAATGAAGAAGGAGATGGCGAATTAGGGATTCAGGAATCATCAGTGGAAGAATCATTATCGGAATAACTCTGTAAGCCATGATTACTAAAGATAGTGAAATTGTTGTTCCGTCAATCTCAAATTCATATAGTGACAAGAAGTCTCTGAGTCTTCATTATTTTTTCCCCATGTTCGTGTGTGTCGTCGGCCTCGTGGTGTTGTTTGGTTCAGGTCATGTGGCAGAAGGTGGAAGTGTCAGCTACGCATTGGATCATGTGAATGGTTTTCACTCTTATGGTGGGGAGGATTCGGTCGGTGGTTTTGATAACCCTAGTAACGAGACGGATAATGGTAATGGTCACTCTGCACCGCTTGCTTGTGCGGTTAACAAGCAAAAAAGCAATCGTGCGTGTGTGAATGCGGGGAGTAGTTTTAATAAGTGGCTTCGTTTTGGAGTATTCAGTGTGTATGAGAAAAGCAGTCCAAACAATGGGGGTACGGTTTTAATGACAGTACGCGATGGAGCAGGGCAAAATTATGGTTGGAGTAGTTTTTGGAAGGCACCGTCCCTATCAGGTTCCGGTTCAGACCTTGAGAAACCGTTCCAGTATGGATATACGAAATCTAATAACGGCGAAAGTGCCAAGAGTAACGGCATTAAGGGCAGCGGACTTTTCAATGGTGGTCCCAATGGTGAGGCTTGGAATATCTCCAACGCAGACGTATACGACACTCCTGGTGCTAAAAAGAATTTGAAGAATCTCTATGATGATGCCAGTTACAGCAATCTTGGTAAATCAACGATATATGTAACAAAGAACTCAACTGTGCGACTTGAGTGGTCTTGTCAGCCATACCAAATTCAGTATTTTGAGGGAAAGTGTGCGTATGGAGGGGATTGTACGGTGGCAAAAATGCTCCGACTGTTCGATGGTGCGCAGCTTGCGAATCTTCCAAGTGGCAATGGAAACAAGTCTCGCAGTGGTGTTGTGGACGTCACAGTAAAAGCAGACGCAAACTATAGTATGCGGTGTGAATCATCCGGTTACAGTGGAGGGTCATTCAATTTTGGTTCCGTGGGGAGCTGGAGTCTCAATAAGCAAGATTCACAATTTATGAAGATTGCCATAAAAGTCGTAGAGAAGCCTACAGGATGGATTCGCCATAATGAGGTAGGTGAGTCCGCCGGAACCACAAATGGTGACTTTGATGTACGTATAGATGATACATCAGGTAAGGCAACGTTTCGTCTTCAGGCACATGCTGCTGCTGACAGTGGTGATAGTATGAAAAATACTAGTATCTTCTATGATAACAGTAACTATACTACTTCTGGTGATGTGAATGATTCATTCCGTACCTTCAATATTGACACTCCAGGTACGCATACTTTTTACGCGGAAGCAAAAACCGATGCGTACTCTGATTGGACACGTATGAGTGGTGCAAATCTCACAGTCACAGTCCTTTGCCCAGTAGGGCAGATTGAAAATGGTGCAGGAGCTTGTGTTGACGAGGAGGTAAATATCGTAGTTTTTAACGGAACCCTGAAAGAAGGCGAAGCCGATGGGAGATTTAAAGTTACTCGTCTTGGTAGCGGAACTCTGGATGTCAATTTCTCAATAGGTGATGAGAATGGGCGCGCAATTCGTGCTCCTTGTGATGAGCTCTTGGAGCAGGATTACCACTTAGAAGAGGGAAGCACGGGCACCAGTATTGCCTGTGGAACGGAAGACACTATTCTCCGCTTCACCGGTGACACAACCATTATGACGGTCTGGGTCAGAGTTCATGACGATAGTCTATTTGAGCCTGGTCCTGAAGAAACTGTAAGTATGAACATTGAGCCTGGTGATGGGTATGAGGTGGGTTCTGAAAACACTGCGACAGTTTCTATAGAAGATAATGAGGCAGAGCCGATGGTGAATATGGAGATAAATACCGGAAGCGGATACACTCAGGTAACTAAGGTGGAGATAGTGCCGAATACAGTCATCTTTCTCAAAGCCACACTAACTGGTTCGGCAAATACGTGTAGTTACGGAGCTAACCATGTCGGGTCTGGCGGAAGTGCATATGGAGCGTATGGAGATGGACTCGATTCATTATTATTGAACGGAGTTGATATTGATGAAAATATCGATGAACCGGGTCCAGGAAGTAAAAATGCAACGGAGTTTACTGCACAATGTGTCCTTGCAGGAGCTAATGGCGTTAATTATCCAGCGTCAGATAGTATACGAGTAACTACTCGAGGCGATGTCGTTCTTGAGGCCACAGATTATACAGTACGCCCTGGTCAGAAGACGACGCTCCTTTGGGACGTAAATGCGCACGATATCAGCACATGTAGCCTCATAGGTCCTGGTATTAATCTAGACGGTGCAGCAGGGGAACTTGTAATTACTGACGAAGCATACGGTGGAAGTGAAGAAGTTACTATCTATCAACGCTCGGAGTATACACTGGACTGTACTGATACTAATGATGGTAGCGACAAAGCAACTATCGAAATTGTCCCACAGATATTCGAGTCTTAGTCCTCATGCAATAGGCGAATCGCAATGCAAGAATCCTCTCTCCTCGAGAGGGTTCTTGCATTGTTTTATTCAACGTGCGTATGCGTGAGGTGTGTATGAGGTTTTCAACAGTCGTAAGTAGGTGAGACTCTGTCGAAGTGATGTATACTAAGTTATTAGTTTAAGATAATTAATTTTCATGCAATATATTCGTGGTGGTAATATATTGAGGCTTGATGTAGCGTCTTTCAAATACGCTCTTGCTCTTGCTCTCATAAGTAGTCTAGCGTTCGGAGTATTTTTCTCTATCTCTGAGCCAGTAATCAGTCGCGCTGCGACAGACGAATTTATTGTTACCTCGACTGTAACTGACGAAGTGTCTTTCACGGTTCCGGCGAGTGATGTCTCGCTCTCGCCATCAATCCCAGGTCTCACGGGAGGTACTGCAACGGGCACGACGGATGTTGCGGTCACAACCAACAGTGCCTCTGGATATACGCTCGATATAAGTTTCAGTACTACAACTGCGATGCAGGGTAATGTGACAAGTGGGGTAATAAATAACTATTCACCATCAGTTGTTGGTGTTCCTGATTATAACTTTACAATTGGCGGTTCAGGTACACCTGGAGAATTTGCCTTTACGGTAGAAACAGCTGAGGCTGCGGCAACTTCTGGTCTTGATGCTTCTTTTCTTGATAGTGGAGCTGCATGCAATACTGGTTCAAATATGACTTCTGATCAATGTTGGCTTAATCCGAGCACGACCGATGAACGGATTATTAGTCGTACGTCGGTGACATCCTCAGGAGGAGCAACTACAACTCTTGATTTCCGGGTTACGCTACCGTCGAGTCCAAATCCGGTAGTTCCTGGTGATACGTACACAGCAACCGCCACATTGACTGCACTGGTTCAATAACATAGACTGGTGGATATTATGGCTCGGACTTTTTATATCGGGCGACTGAATACGGTAATGTCTGTGCTTTTCGCCGCTGCAGTATTCTTGATTAGTGCAACAAGTTTTGCGCAGGAGTCTGAGTTGGCTGAGCCAGAATTGCCTGATGTCGATATTGTCCAACCTTCGTTGCAATATTCTTACGAAATCATACCCAATGACGATGTAATTGGCGATTTTGTCGTAGGCCCCGGAAAAATTGAATTGGAAATTGCCCCCGGTGAGTCTCAGACAGTAGAGCTACTTGTAACAAACAGGACAGGAGATGCTCGTGAGTATAGTTTTGAAGTAGAGGATATTGTGGGATCTAAAGATGGTTCCAGTTCGGTCACACTGCTTGGTGATGATCATGGACCATATACACTGCAGGATTACATCTCTGTTCCAAGGGAGCCTGTGCCCATTAAACATGCTGAGCGTGCTCGGATATTGGTCACGGTTAGTGTTCCGCTCGACGCAGAACCGGGAGGCCGGTACGGTAGTGTGCTCGTTACTACAGTCTCGAAAGATGCGGATGTCGGTGGTGCTGGAGTATCTGCGTCCTCGGCGCTCATAGCCCGTATCGGTACACTCTTTTTCATTACTGTTCCTGGAGATATAGCACGTAGCGGTGAACTCAAAGATTTTACTACTATTCCACCACACAAAATGTTGTATGGTGGGGGACCAGTACGCTTCTCCCTCCTGTATGAGAACACTGGTTCGATACACCTCAATCCATATGGTGAAATTCGTATCACCAATATGCTCGGTCAAGAGGTTGGTTTTTTAGAGCTTGAACCTTGGTTTGCATTACCACAGTCTTTACGGTTTAGAGAAGTGTCTTGGAATAGAGAATTCTTAATGGGTAGATACACAGTTACCGCGCATATCAACAGGGGGTATGGCAATATTATTGATACAATGGAGTTGCACTTCTGGGTTATTCCATGGAAGATTGCGCTCGTCGTATTCGGAACACTTTTTGCAGTATTCTATCTCATACGAGTGTTCTTCAGGCGCTTTGAGTTTAAACGCAAGGGTCGCTAGTCTGTTTGGATACGATTGAGTGGAAACTTAGCGGTTGTAAAATGTGAGAAGATGAAGTTTTTGTAATTTGCCACATGATTAGTCGAAAAGATATATTTTTCTTATTATTTCGCGCTACGCTTTTAACTCCTGTGGTATTGCTAAGTTTGCATTTGGCGACAGCACAAGTGATGGAAAGTACGAACTATCGTTTGCAGAGTGATAGTGTAAACATTGGTGGAGGACTCTCTACGTCAACTTCGTATACCCTAGAATCAACGGCGGGAGAAATTGCGACAGGGGAATCTTCAAGTGAAACCTATAAATTAAAAGCGGGTTACCAGCAGATGCAAGAGGTGTACCTTGCAATTTCTGACGCTGCAAATGTGACACTTTCCCCGTCCATCCCTGGTGTCACTGGTGGTACTGCGTATGGTTCGACCGTTGTTACCGTGACAACTGATGGAATGGCAGGATATGAACTTACTATTGAAGCTGAAAATAGTCCGGCAATGCAGAGTGGTGTAAATACAATTCCAGATTATATCCCAGCGGGCGCTAACCCTGATTTCACCTTTACCATCGGCATGTCAGATGCATACCTAGGATATTCACCGTATGGTGTAGATACGGTAAGTCGTTTCTTAGATAATGGTGCGTCCTGCAACACGGGCAGTAGTAATGCGACAAGTACATGTTGGGACGGACTTTCCACAACTACTGAGACAATCGCATCCGCAACAAGCGCAAACCATCCTTCAGGAGCGACGACGACTATATACTTTCGGGTCGGTATCGGTAGTTCGGTTGTGCAAACTGGGGGTACATACGTAGCAACGACGACGTTAACCGCTCTTCCTTTATGACGTCTCTTCTTCGGAAGCCTGAATTGCTCATACTCATATTCAGCTTTTTATTTTTTATAGTGATTCATGTTACTTTTGCAGCCAGTGACTCGTTTACTGTTTCGACACTTATTGGAGATGACACTACGCCTCCTACAACCCCAGCAAATCTCTCTGCTACACCGGTTGCCACCACACAAATTGATCTCTCGTGGAGTGCGTCGACAGATAATTTTTCACTCTCAGGATATCAAGTATTCCGTGACAGTGTGCAGATAGCTACCACAACAGTGACATCGTACTCAGACACGGGTCTGACTGAGAGTACGTTATATACCTACTACGTGACCGCGTACGACTCTGTCGGTAATGTCTCATCCTCTTCTTCTCCCGTATCTACCACCACGCTTGCAACACCAATAGTCCCTGAGCCCGAGCCGGAAGTAGAAGACTCAGGTGGGGGAGATTCTGGAGGATCTCCTGCGCTCCGAATTGTTTCTCTTGAAGTTATTCCAGGTACCACGTTTGCAGTAATCAATTGGCATACCGCAGGATATACTCGCTCAGTTCTTCGTTGGGGTAAGACTACTTCTTACGAACTTGGTTCGGTAGCAGAAAATAGTTTTTCACTCACACACACGACGCTTATTTCAGGACTTGAGCCGGGTACAATCTATCAGTTTTCCATTGGGGGAGAGAATGGTGTGGGTGCGCAACGCGTGCTCGTAAATAGTTCTTTTACAACACTTCGAGAGCCGGATAATACCCCACCTTCCAATGTCACCAACCTAGAGGCAAAGAAAATAGCAGATGATATTCAGCTTACGTGGGACAATCCTAGAGAACAGGATTTCAGTTATGTACGTATCTTGAGAAGTGATCGATTTTATCCCAGTGACCTTGTTGATGGGGCACTCATTTATGAAGGTAGTGGGGAAGCTTTCTTGGATAAAGGAAGTGCCGTACCAAGTACGACACAGTATTTCACACTCTTTTCCTATGACGAGCGTGGAAACGTCTCTTCTGGTGCGGTAGTAGCACTTCGTATTGATGGGCAGGGAAATGTGGTAGAAGTTGATATCGGTGATATCCCACTTTCACCTGATGCGGTTGATATTAGTATTGAGGATCTCATTTTTGAACAGGAGGGAATGAGACTTGATTCTATTGACGGAAAGATTCATATTGATGGAACAAAACAACTTACCCTTTCCCTCCTTGTAGAAAAGGTGCCCCGACGACTAAAAAGTATTGTCGTGACCGTATACGAAGGTGAGTTAAGTGAAAAAAGTTTCTCGTTCTTACTTCGTATAGATGAAGACGGGACACGCTACACAGCTTCTGTGGCACCATTTACTATCGACGGTACGTTCCCCATACGCGTCTCAATCTTTGATTATGGAGTAGAAAAAATCGCAGAGACAGAGGGGACACTCGTGGCAAGTATTGCTGCTTTACCGAGTAGTATTACCAATCGTGATTATTTACCATATTTTCTCATTCTTCTTGCCTTCCTACTTGTTACTGCACTCGGACTCATTGTTCGTGGCAGGTGGGGAAGTTCGGTGGTTGGTGCGTAGTTCGGGGTGGTACACTAAAAGAATATGAGCAAGACACGAGTAGCAATAAATGGTTTTGGGCGCATTGGGCGTACCTTTTTTCGAATGGCATACGAGCATCCTGATTTTGAGGTGGTCGCAATAAATGATTTGGGCGACGCAGAGAATCTTGCATACCTCCTCACGTATGACACTGCGTACGGTAGAGGTCCGTATACAGTATCGGTTGCTGATAAAAAACTGGTGGTGAATGGTCGCTCGATAGATTTTTTAAGTGAACGTGAACCAACAAAATTACCTTGGAAAGATTTAAATATTGATGTAGTTGTCGAAGCGACGGGTGTGTTTGCGAGTTATGAGAAGGCAAAAGTACATCTCGCCTCGGGCGCAAAACGTGTGGTGATTTCAGCGCCGGTAAAAGACGACCCGGAAGCAGCAAATGTAAAAGGGGCGACAGTGCTCATGGGGGTAAATGAATCCGCCCTGAGTACGTGTGACATAAGTTCGAACGCTTCATGCACGACTAATGCGGCGAGTCCACTCGTTGCGATACTTAAAAAATCTATTGGTATTGAAAAAGCGTTTCTTAATACGGTACATGCGTACACATCAACTCAAGCACTTATTGACGGACCGAACAAAAAAGATTTTCGCAAAGGACGCTCTGCTGCGCAAAACATTATCCCAACCTCAACGGGTGCTGCGGTCGCGACGACAAAAGCACATACTGATTTGGAGGGGAAGTTTGATGGTATTGCGATGCGTGTACCCGTACCAGTCGGTTCGATTATAGACATAACGTTTCTTGCGTCGCGCGCAACAACAGTAGATGAGATAAATAAAGTTTTACGTGACGCGGCCACTTCCGAGGAATGGTCAAATATCTTTGCAGTGACAGAAGAACCACTCGTCTCTTCAGATATTATTGGTGCGCACTATGCCTCAATCGCTGACCTTGCATTCACACGTGTTGTTGATGGAGATTTGGTGAAGGTGTTAGCGTGGTACGACAACGAGACGAGCTATACGCATACGCTTGTACAGCATGTTGCTGCGACTGCAAAATTTCTTAGTAAGGAAGGATAGATTTGTATGAAGATATATTTTGCAACAGATCATGCTGGGTTCGAATTAAAAAACACTCTTCTGCCTTATGTGAAGGACGAGTTAGGGTATGAGGTTGAAGATTGTGGTGCACATACGCTCGATGCGGACGATGATTATCCTGACTTTATACGAAAAGCAGCAAATGCAGTTGCTGAGAATCCTGAAAATGCAAAAGCCATTATATTAGGTGGTTCTGGTCAAGGTGAGGCCATTGTTGCAAATAGAGTGAGTGGCGTGCGCGCCGGGACGTACTATGGAGGGAACTTAGATATTGTGAGACTTTCACGTGAACACAATGATTCAAATGTTCTCTCGCTCGGAGCACATTTTTTAAGTCCCGAGGACGCAAAAGAGGCGGTGAAATTGTGGCTCGAAACAGATTTTTCTGGTGATGAACGGCATGTCCGTCGTATCAACAAAATCGATACCTAATCAACTTTGAAGTAAGTGGCGATGATACTATGAGAGGTATGAGATTTGAATCAAATCGGGGGTTCACTCTTCTGGAGCTCCTTATTGTGATAGCAATCATTGGTGTGCTTGCCGCGATAGTCTTTGCGGCGCTGGGTGAATCTAGGCAGAAAGCTCGTAATGCGGCGGTTGTATCGCAGATGGATGAGTACCAAAAAGCACTTGAGCTTTTCTATGCAGAGAATGGGTATTATCCAAAGACCACTTCAAATAGAACCGCAAAATTTTGTATGGGGGATAGTCCAGTAGGGAACTGTATGGGTTCGGTAACTAGCGGAAGTGCGAATGACGATTCGTTGATAAATCAGGCATTACGTAACTATATGTCTACACTTCCTCGTTTTAGTCAGTCACAGGGACCATATAGTTATTCGTCTCCTGCGTATAGTGGCTGTAAGGGAAATACTCCTTGTACAGATCAAGAGTATAGTTTCTGGTTTCTGCTTGAAGGTACGGGCCAGGATTGTCAGCGTGCAGTTGTGGATACTGCCAATCTGGGTAACGAGTATACATTATGTCGCCTGACATCAAATTAATGGACGTTTGTATGATTATCCCAGCAGTCATCCCAACATCGAGACATCATCTAGAAGTTACAGTTGACCTCTTTGCCTCTTTTTCTGATACATGCCAGGTAGATGTGGTTGATGGAGTTTTTGATGATTCGGTTTCGTGGCCGTTTAATGTAGAAGAGCAACTCGTCGAAACACTCAAGACGGTACGTTTTGACGAGTTGGCAGTGGAGCTTGATCTGATGGTTCAAAATCCTGAAGAGACGCTTGATGTGTGGCTGAGTACAAAACCTACACGCATCATTGTGCATGTTGAGAGTACACATAAGTTGGATGAGATTATTAAACACGCAAGTACGCACGGGTATCAGCTGGGTCTTGCGTTCGGTAATGATACCGACCTCGCGCTACTACAAGAAGTTGATATGGCAGGTGTCGATATTGTGCAACTCATGGGGATTGCGGAAATCGGCGAGCAAGGGAATCCTTTTGATGAACGAGTATTAGAGCGTATCAAAATAGTAAAGGATATGTTTCCCAATCTCCCCGTGAGTATTGATGGTGGTGTCTCTCTAGACGCAATCACTCGTCTTAAAAAAGCGGGTGCAGATCGTTTCGTGTCAGGATCTGCAATCTTAAAGTCACCTGAACCATCACGCGCATACAAAGATCTGTGCAGACTTGCGGGATGCTCATAAACATACTTTTGATATACAGACAGTCGTGAGTGATATACTAAAAGCATATGCGGTACCTTACGGATGACGAAATTCGTTCGCTTGAAGAAAAAGCAAATGAAATAAGGCAGAGTATTATTGAAATGCTTGTTGAAGCAGGAAGTGGACACACTGCGGGGCCGCTTGGTATGGCAGATGTGTTTACACTGCTATATTTTGAAGTGCTTCGCCATCGTCCAAATGATCCATTTTGGAACGACCGTGACCGACTTGTGCTCTCCAGTGGCCATATTTGCCCAGTGCTCTATGCAACGATGGCACATGCTGGATATTTTCCGCTTGAGGAACTCTTGACTCTCCGAAAGTTTGGTTCGCGTCTTCAGGGGCATCCGCATCGAGAGATGTTGCCAGGACTTGAGACAAGTTCAGGTCCGCTTGGTTCAGGCTTGTCTCAAGCAGTGGGTATGGCGCTCGCAGAACGCATGGAGAACCAATATTCCTCCAAATATTTCTACTGCATTACGGGCGATGGAGAGTTAAATGAAGGACAGATATGGGAAGCGATGCTCCTTGCAGGAAAAGAAAAGCTCCACAACCTCATTGTTATTGTCGATCGAAACGGTATTCAGATTGATGGATACACAAAGGACGTTATGCCACTTGAACCACTTCGTGAGAAGTTTGAATCATTTAATTTTGATGTGCAGGAGGTTGATGGGCATAACATGCGAGCGCTCAATGATGCGGTTGGAAAAGCGCAAGCGGTGTATGGTCAGCCCTCTATTATTATTGCGCATACCATTCCTGCAAAAGGTGTAGATGTGTTTGAGCGCGACTTTCGCTGGCATGGCAATCCTCCGGGCAAAGGTCCGGAAGATCGTGTCTCGAAAGATCAACAAGAGGAAGTCGCGCTCAAGAAATTGCGATCTCTCGGTGGGGCGATAGTTCCGAGTGACAATATATAAAAATATGAAAGTTCAGGAACACTTAAATCCAAATATATTTAGCGAAAATGTCGAACAGGTGCCGAACCGTAATGGGTTTGGTGATGGTCTTAAGGATGCTGGAGAAAAGTATCCGGAGGTGGTCGCGTTGTGTGCAGACTTAACAGAATCGACTCGCATTAGTGAGTTCGCGAAAGTGTTCCCAGAGCGATATTTTGAAATGGGTATTACAGAACAGTCTATGGCATCTGTCGCTTCCGGTATGGCAGCAATGGGAAAAACTCCTTTCATTGCATCGTATGCAATGTTTTCTCCAGGTCGTAACTGGGAGCAGATTCGTACCACTATTGCGTACAACAATGTGAACGTAAAGATTGCTGGGGCTCACGCAGGCGTGTCGGTAGGACCAGACGGAGCAACACATCAGGCGATTGAGGACATCGCGCTTATGCGTGTGGTGCCAAATATGGTTGTCATTTCACCGTGTGATGTTCATGAGGCGAAGCGGGCAACAGTGGCTGCTGCAGAGTATGAGGGCCCAATATATATTCGTTTTGCGCGCGAAAAAACACCCGTGATAACAACACTTGGCACTCCATTTGCAATAGGAAAGGCAGAGGTGTATTTAGTGAGGGATTCTGTACATGAGAAGAAAGTTGGGATTATTGGAAGTGGCACAGTCCTTCACCATGCGATGATGGCGGCAAAACAGCTTAACGAACAGGGAATTGGTGCGTCAGTTATGAATCTTGCAACAATCAAGCCACTTGATGAAGAAGCTGTGTTGGCGTTCGCGAACGAACACGATGTCTTGGTTACGGTTGAAGAGCATCAAGTCGCAGGTGGTATGGGTTCAGCGGTCGCTGAGTATCTTTCTGAAGTAAGACCTACTCGTATTGTGCGTGTTGGTGTCCACGATCAATTTGGTCAGTCGGGGAAGCCAGAAGAGCTTATCGCATACTACGGCATCGACACAAAAGCAATCGTAGCTACTGCTAAAAAGCTTGTTGGTAACTAATAACAGGACAGGATACAGACACTTTAATCAGAGTTACTCACATACCTGTCCTTCTATAGTGTACAGTTAACTGTACACTATAAGTAGGTAACGAATGAATTTGTATGGTCAATGTTTCAAAACGTCCATTGAATCAAAAGCTTGAAAGCAGGCTGTATTCGCAGCTATCAAATCTCATTGCCAAAGCAAACAAAAAAACTTCAGCATTTGTTATTGAGGATCTATTGACAGATGCTGAACGTATCATGCTCGCGAAACGTTTTGCGACAATATTGATGCTTTCTGAGAGTTGTCCTAAACAAACGATCGCAGAGCTTCTAAAGATGAGTAGGACAACGGTTGTTAAGATTGAAAAAGACTATAAGCGAGGCGAATACACAAGTGTGCTTCGTGTGGTACATACTCATGCAAAGTCTGAAAAGGATGAGGTATTTAGAACAATCGAGGTGATACTTCGGTTGGGAATGCCGCCCAGGGGTAAAGATCGTTGGAAGTGGCTCGATAAACACCTCGGACAGAATTATCCAAAACGTAGGCATTCGACCAAGAGAAAGTAGCGAGATGTATAGAAGTGAATTTTTTGAGATACTAAGTGTACAGTTAACTGTACACTTAGATAGGTGGTCTTTAGATTAATATTCTCGTACTGTTTTTTCAGTGTTCGGTTGCGGGTGAAATCTTCGAAGGTCTCAGTTACCCTACTTTCTGTGCTTTATAGCTTTCAGGTGCGTCCTTGAGGTATTCCTGTAGTTTTTCTTGTGTGAGAAGACCTTCTTGTGCGCCGATGTATTGCACGACGGACATGGAATTTATTGGTGCCCACGTAAGCGCAGTTGCTACGTCGTGACCCATGGCAAGAGCTGTGGTGAATGTTGAAGCGAATGAATCACCTGCACCGGTGCGGTCAACTGGGGGTGCAATGTCTGGATACATCGGCATAAACCACACGTCGTCGCCATCGAGCGCGTATGCACCATTTGGTCCGTCTGTGATAACCGGAATTTTAGGTCCAAGCTCTCTGAGTGCTCGAAGGAGCACAGGGATATCCGTTACTTCTTTATTTAAAATAGTTGCCGCTTCTTCTTTATTGCAGAAGAAGATTTCTGTAACAGCGTAGAGGTCTTTCAATTCTTCGTATCCGAGACGTATTTGAAAGGTGCCAGGCTGAAAGACGAGTTTTGTGTCAGCATGATCTTTAACGTATGACGCAATGTCGTGATGGAATGCAACGCCATTCTCACCGATGGAAGAAAAATATAGGTATCGTGGTGGTACGTCAAAATCGGGTAGAAGATATGGATACTCTTCATGTTTAATAAGAATAGTTCGCTCTGCCCCATAGCGAAGCACATAGTGGTAGTTAGTTCCTTTGTGTTCGTGCACTTTTACAAAGTCAGTATGCACCCCTTCTTGGCGAAGTGCATTGAGGCAATCGGTACCATTTCTGTCATGTCCAAGGTTGGTTACCAGTGCACTTTTTACTCCAAGCCTGTGAGCAGAAACAGCTGCGTTTGGAGCATTACCGACCGCATTCACTACTTTTACATCAGTATAAGGAAGCTTGTCGCCAAAGTTCATCATCAGTTGGCACGGTTTTCCTTCAATATCGCACACTACATTCGCATCTTTTTCTGATAGTTGGATGAAAGCGTCGATAGTGATGTCTCCAAGGGAGACGAAGTCATATGCGTTTGCCATAATAATTATAGTATAACGCAGAGTGCGTGATATTATGGAGGAGCTATTGGTATACATGTGAACTAAGATATGTCTCTCATCTATGTAACAAGAAAAATCCCTGAAGTGGGAATAACAATGCTCAGGGATGCTGGGCATGAGGTTGATGTCAGTATCAAAGATGGAGTACTTACCAAAGAAGAGCTCACCGCTGCCCTCAGTGCAAAAAAATATGATGCAGTGCTCTGTCTTTTGACCGACACTATCGATGCAGAGGTGTTCGGAGCTGCACCAGAAGCAAAAATATTTGCCAACTATGCGGTTGGCTACAACAATATAAATCTTGATGATGCGAAAGCAGAGGGAGTCACTGTCACTAATACACCGGGAGTGCTCACAGACACAGTTGCCGAGTACTCGTTCGCTTTAATGTTAGCAGTTACTAAACGTATCCCTGAAGCTGATAGATTTACTCGTGCTGGCAAGTATGTGGGGTGGGCTCCAGAGCTTTTCTTAGGAGGTGATATGAAAGGAAAAACGTTAGGAATTCTAGGTGCTGGGCGCGTGGGATCAGGTGTAGCGACGCGCGCAAAGCGCGGACTCGAGATGGAGGTTGTGTATTATGACGTAAAACGCAGTGAAGCACTTGAAAAGGAAATAGAATGTGAGTTTAAAGAAAGTGTAGAGGAAGTGTTGCAAGTCGCCGACGTAGTTTCAATACATGTACCACTTCTCGATTCGACAAGACATTTAATAGACAAGGAGCGACTCGCCCTAATGAAACCGACCGCGTATCTCATCAATACTTCGCGTGGACCAGTTGTAGATGAACTCGCGTTGGTGGAGGCGCTTAAGACAGGTGTCATCCGTGGAGCAGGTCTTGATGTGTTCGAAGATGAGCCTGCACTTGCGACAGGTCTTGCTGAGCTTGATAGTGTGACGATTACTCCACATATAGCTTCAGCGAGTGTTGAAACACGCACAAAGATGTCTGAGATAGCGGCACAAAATATTATTGATTTTCTGGCTGGCAAGACGCCGGTGAATGTTGTGTAGACTCGTGCTAGTAGGAAATCCATAACATTGAACATTTTTATGTCTGTGGTATGGTGGTTGCCACGTAACACACATATATGACAGTCACATTAAAGGTAGAAGAGCGAAAAGAAAGGGGAAAACAACTAGAAAAACTTCGAAAAGAAGGGAAACTTCCTGCGGTTGTGTATGGCCCGAAAGAGGAATCCACTGCACTCGTACTCGATAGAGCAATTTTTGAAAAAACATTCCGCGAAGCGGGTGAATCAACTATCATCAGTTTGGTTGGTGTTGGTGAAGATAAGGAAGTGCTTGTGCACGATGTGGCTTTTGATCCAGCTAAGGGTGGTCCGGTCCATGTTGATTTCTACGCTATCGAGCGTGGTAAGGAGCTTACTGTCGATGTGCCACTCGAATACGTCGGAGAAGCACCTGCGGTAAAACTTGGTGGCTCACTTACAAAAGTAATATACGAAATCGAGGTGACATGTCGTCCGAGCAACCTTCCGAAACACATTACTGTTGACGTCTCTTCCCTTGTGACATTTGAGGATCAGATTCAGGTTAAGGACCTCGATATTCCAGAGGGTGTAAAGGTAGAAAATGATGGAGAAGAAGTGATAGCTATGGTGCAGGAAGTGCAGGAGGAGGTAGAAGAAGTGGCGACAGTAGATATGGATTCGATTGAGGTAGAGGAGAAAGGAAAGAAAGAAGAGGATGAAGGTGAGGATTCTGAGAAGAATTAGGAGTAAATTATGGAAATACAAAAACCGGCCTTGTGCCGGTTTTTGTATTTTTAGTGAATCCTCTAAAAGGTTTGGTATACTAACATCCACATGAGTATGCAAAGGATTTTCACTGTTTTTCTGACGCTCACGATTGTGTGCGGGCCGTTCGTCGTATTTGCGCAGAGTACAGACCTTACTCCCGCAGAACGCGCTGAACTTGAAAAACAGCTTGCAGAGGTTGAAAAACAAATAGCTGAGACAAATGCTACGATTGGTTCATTGCAAGCTGAAGGAGCGTCGCTCCAGCGCGATATTGCGATTCTTGATGGTGAGATAAAGAGGGCAAAGCTCAAGGTCCGTTCGACCGAGCTTGAAATACAAAATTTGTCAGAGGATATAAGTTTTCATGCTGAAACAATCGGAGAACTCACTGAAAAACTAACGGACGACCAAAAATCACTTGCACATATACTCCGCAAGACGCGGGAAATTGACGACTATTCATTTGCTGAGATGATATTCTCCTCCAAGACGATGTCTGATTTTGTGAGTGATTTGGGTACATTCGATTCTATTAAACGTGACATGCTCACTCTTTTTGAAGAGTTGCGAAATACGAGGGCGGAGACTGCCGAAACAAAGGAAGGGCTCGAAGGAGAGCGTACTAATAAACAGATACTGCAATCACAGCTAGTGCTTGAGCAGAAGGCTGTTGAACAAAAAGAAGCAGAGAAGAAACGTCTACTTGCAGAGACAAAGGGTCAGGAGAGCTTGTATAAGTCGCTGAAGTCATCCCAAGAACAAGTTGCTTCAGAAATCCGCGCAAGACTATTCCCCCTCCGTGACGCCGGAGAGATACCTTTTGGTACAGCGGTAGAGTATGCAAAGTCTGCGTCACAAAAAACAGGGGTGCGCGCGGCCCTCATTCTTGCGATTCTTTCACAGGAATCGGATTTGGGTAGGAATGTGGGGCAGTGTTATGTGACCGATCTCAACACGGGTGATGGAAAGGGTAAGAATACAGGTACACCGTTCCCTGGTGTCATGAAAGTGCCGCGCGACACTGTTCCGTATGCGCGCATTATGGATGCACTGGGACGTAGCTGGTCAACAACACCAGTCTCTTGTCCTCAGCCGGGTGGTTATGGGGGTGCAATGGGTCCAACACAGTTTATTCCTTCGACGTGGGAACTCTTTGAGGGAGCGCTTCGTGCTGCGCTCGGCATTGCAGCGACTGATCCGTGGAATGCACTTCATGCGATAACCGCGACAGGTCTTTATCTGCAGGATGTCGGTGCGGCGGGTGGAAATTACACAGCAGAACACACAGCTGCTGCTCGCTACTATGCTGGAGGCAATTGGGCATCATCAGGTCAAGGATACGCAAACAGTGTGATGGCAAAAGCAGCCGCTTTTCAACAGGATATCGACTTAATTGGAAAAAGATGACATAGTCACCCACTATTTGAGGATGGTGTGGAGGGACTAGTCAAACGCTCAATTTTTGGTATAGTGTGCCGACTATGAAAACGGATATACATCCAGACAATTACCGTAAAGTGATTTTTCACGATAACTCATCGGGGGAGCGATTTTTGATTGCTTCAGTCATTGACTCTTCTGAGACGGCAAAATGGGATGATGGAAAGGAGTATCCTGTGGTCCATGTGGATATATCAAGTAAGTCACATCCATTTTATACAGGTCAGGAGAAGGTCATGGATGTCGCAGGACGTGTAGAACGCTTTAAGGCGCGTGCTCAGAAAGCAGAAAAGCAAGTAGTTCGAAAGAAAAAAGCATAACGAAGAAAATCCCGCAGGTCTCTTGAGAAATGTGGGATTTTCTTATGGTGGTATAGTTACGTAACACAATATGGAATTTAGCGAAGAAAAATTAAACGAGTTTCGTGCAAATCAGAAGACTCAGTTTCTTGCGAGTCAGTTTGATATGTTGATGAAAAAACATAATGAATCAGAACTCCTACTTTCTGACGAGACTATGAAAGAGCTTGCAGAAGAAGAGTTGCGGGAACTTGATGGGCAACTGCGGGTGTTGTATGCAGAAATGGATCGCATTATCGAGAGTTCTAGAGAGGAGGAAACAAAGCCGTATGGAGTTATGCTTGAAGTCCGCTCTGGAGCAGGGGGAGAGGAGGCCGCACTTTTTGCGGAAGAACTTGCACATGCGTACCTCAGGTTTGCTGAGACTCGTGGTTGGAAAACTTCACCAGTCTCAGAGTCGCGCGCAACGCAGGGAGGATATAAGGAGGCAGTTTTTGAAATATTAAGCAATGAGGCATACGACACATTCCGGTATGAGACTGGTGTACATCGTGTACAACGTGTGCCAGTAACGGAGAAAGCTGGGCGGACGCATACCTCCACTGCATCAGTTGCGGTATTGCCACTGCGAAAAAAGCCAACTGTTGAGATCAATCCAAGCGATATTGAGATGGAATTTTCTCGCGCAGGTGGTGCAGGTGGTCAGAATGTGAATAAGGTTGAGACTGCTGTTCGTCTCGTCCATGTCCCAACAGGTATCGATGTACGTTCACAGACAGACCGATCACAGCTTAAAAACAGAGAGCGCGCAATGAGTATTCTGATTGCAAAACTCGAATTACTCCATGAGGAACAAGAGGCAAAAAAGCATGCTGAAGTACGGCGTAAACAAATTGGTACTGGCGACCGTTCAGAGAAGATTCGCACATATAATTTCCCACAAAATCGGGTTACGGATCACCGTATTAAAGAGTCGTGGCACAATATAGAAGAAATCATGGGTGGAAAGCTCGATGATATTTTCACAGCACTTGGGAATGCGGAGCAAGATCTGCAGGGTGGAGCATAAGGACCTGCTTTGTGTACCGTATTGCGCCTTCAAAATTCTTGTGGTAGCATCAGTGCCACTACGCGCCTACGCGCTTTTTTGATTATCATGGAAACAAAGACACCACAGAACCTCATCGAACGACTCTTTTCAGTAGGAGGTCATTTTGCGTTTACAAAAAGTCGCCGACATCCAACTGTGGTCCCGTATCTTTTTGGTACGAAACAGGGTACAGACATCTTCGATCTTGAGAAGACAAGTAAACTTATCGTCGAAGCTGGTGAGGTGCTTAAAGAGGTTGGTAAGAAAGGTCAGACAGTACTTTTTGTTGGTACGAAAGAGGAAATCTCTCCTCTGGTAAAAGCTGCAGCAGAACGGGTTGAGATGCCATACGTGACCAACCGGTGGATTGGTGGAATGTTTACAAACTTTTCTGAGATAAAGAAGCGCATCGCACGACTGATTGAATTGACTGCGCAAGGTGAATCAGGAGAATTGGAGCGGAAATATACAAAAAAAGAACGTGTTGTAATCGGTCGTGAGTTTACAAAACTCAACTTTAATTTTGGTGGTATCAAAGATATCGAACGTGCACCACACATTATGGTTATTGTAGATCCTCGACATGATTCGATAGCGGTAAGTGAAGCGCGAGAACTCAATATTCCTGTGATTGGCATCACAAGCTCAGACGGAGACCTTTCGCTTATTGATTACCCAGTACTTGTGAACGATGCGCTTCGAAGCAGTGTCGCACTCGTGCTTGAGGAACTCGTTACAGCATATGAAGCAGGTAAAGCAGAAAAGCCAGAACAAGCACCTACACGTGAGGCTTAATTATTTTTAAAAATCGTTCTCGATCTCATATTATGGAAATTAAGAGTGAACTATTAAAAGAATTACGGGCAAAGACGGGGGTTTCGGTAATGCAGTGTAAAAAAGCACTCGAAGAGGCGGGGGGTGACATGGAGAAAGCACTCATCATCCTTCAAAAGAAAGGAGGGGAGGCTGCACTAAAGAAATCAGATCGTGAGTTGGGCGCTGGTTCTATTGGCGCGTATGTACACAATACAAACGAAGTGGCTGCATTAGTTCACCTTGCGTGCGAGACAGATTTCGTTTCAAAGAATGAGGAATTTACTGCGCTTGCACGTGAAATTGCGATGCATGTCGCTGCCCAGAACCCAAAATATATTCGCCGTGATGAAGTGAGTAAAGAGGAGCTTGAGAAAGTTAAGTCAGTCTTTGAAGAGGAGGTGGGAGATAAACCTGCTGAGATTAAAGAGAAAATTCTTACCGGAAAGGTTGATGCGTATTTCAAAGACCGAGTACTTATGGAGCAGGCGTTTATCAAAGATCCAGAGAAGACGATTGGTGATTTAGTTACATCCGCAATACAGAAGTTCGGAGAGAATGTGGCTATTTCAGAGATTTCACGAGTTTCGGTAAAAAGGTAAGCGTGAGGTCAACTTCCTCGGAACACCTGTTCCTTTGTAGGTGAGTTCTGTCTGGTAAAATAAAGAAGTTATTATGCATATAGCATTTCTTAGTACACTCGTGAGTGCCGGGATACTCTGTTTTCTTAGCGTGTTGTTTTATATTGAAAAAAGGCGCGGTACTCGTTTTCTATCGTCGCTACGTGAGGCTGGTGATCGGGGTATTGCATGGCTCATCAGACATATGAGTCGTGTGAGTGGGTTTCTCGAGAGAGATGTGTTTCGAAGAACAATACATTATGTATTTCATCGTGTACTCGAATTTATGCTCTCAGGTTTGCATGTGCTCGAGTACTATGTCGGAAAACTCATCCATACAAATCGTACTATTGCGAAAAAAGGTGCGCGTGAGCCGAGCGGGGCGACTACTAAACTGGCCGAAATTGCTGAGCATAAAGTGAACACAGCACTTTCTGATGAAGAGAGACGCGAACATAAGGAGCGTTCCGTGGGTACTCGACTCTAGGTTCTTGCAAAGAAAAACCCCAGACACCATGTGTCTGGGTTTTTCTTTGAGTTCTATTAATCTCAAAGATCTATTTGGAGCCACCTGTCAGACTCGAACTGACGACCCACGGTTTACAAAACCGTTGCTCTACCAACTGAGCTAAGGTGGCGTATTGGATTTTGCTATAACACTCGTTTATCTTGGAGACCCACGGTTTTGTGACAAAACGTTCGAGAATCCCCCGGACTCACGCACCTCTACCAACTGAGCTAAGGTGGCGTATTGGATACCAGCTAGACTAAGGCGGTAAATAAAAACGCGCACTGGCGCTTCGCCATTATGTCAAAAAAACCTTAGATTGCAAGGTGGAGAGATTTTTTAATCTATTTCCGGAGTTTCTTGAGTATAGAGAATTAGACGTGTCCTACTTTCAAATTTACAAGAATAAGGCTATACTCCGACGCATATGAGCCATGACCAACAGTTATTGGAATACGCCAAGCGATCAGACTTTAAAGTTGGTCGAGCGCCAGAACTTACCGGAAGAGATAGGAAGCTCTACCGGTTTTTTGAGGTACTGCCGGGTGTTGCGTCGTGGACGACGCTTATCGGGGTGGTTATTCTCTCAGTGTATGCTCCCTTCTTCGCCGCCTATTTCATAATCGCTTTTGCGGTCTACTGGGTTTTAAAAACAGCTTTTCTCTCATATCATCTCCGGCACAATTGGAAGCGACTTCGTAATCACCTTAGAATGGATTGGGGACAGATGATTGAGCGTTTTGAGTATGGACATCTATACCATGTGGTTATATTACCCTTCCATAAAGAACCCGCAGATGTTATTGATGCAACTGTTACCGCACTTTCTCAATCAAAATATGATCTGAAGAATATCATCGTAGTTCTTGCTACAGAAGAGCGCGCGGGAAAAGAAGCGCAAGAGTTTGCAGCACAGATGAAAGAGAAGTGGGGAAGTATATTTAGTTCATTTCTCATTACGACACATCCGAAAGATATTGTTGGTGAAATGCCAGGAAAGGGTTCAAATGCAACATGGGCAGCAGAACAGGTTAGAAAGGAGATTCTTGACGTGCACGGTATACGATATAATCATACCCTTGTCTCTATTTTTGATATTGATACTGCAATATACCCCGATTACTTTAACTGTCTCGTGTGGCATTTCATGACCGCGTCACGACCGCTTAAGAGTTCTTTTCAGCCTGTGCCAATTTTCAATAACAATATGTGGGAGGCTTCAACACTCTCACGCGTGGTTGCGATGTCGAGTACGTTTTGGGAAATGGTGCAACAGGAACGACCCGAGCGTATGGCGACTTTTTCATCGCACTCAGTAAGTTTCCAAGCACTCTACGAGATAGGGTACTGGCAAACCAATATGGTGAGTGAGGATTCCCGCATCTACTGGAATCTCATGATTGCAAATAATGGCGAGTACGACGTGATCCCACTTTCGTACCCAGTTTCGATGGATGCCAATGTCGCGCCTACATTTTTCGGCACACTGAAAAATATCTATCGTCAGCATCGAAGGTGGACGTATGGTGTAGAAAATTTTGTATACATTGGGTACCACTTCACTAAGAATAAGAACATATCACTCAAGAGACGCATCGTAATATTACTGCAACAGGCAGAGGGGTATTGGTCCTTGGTGACAAATCCAATCATGCTTTTTATACTCGGTTGGGCACCAATTTTCTTTGGTGGTCGTGTCTTTCACGAAACTGTATTGTCATATAACTTACCGATTGTGGTTAGAAATCTTCTGGTATTTGCAATGTTTGGACTTGTTATATCTTCTTTCATCTCTCTTACACTCATACCTCCGCGTCCGGAAGGTCGAAGCCGAATTCGTTACGTCGTCATGGCGTTTCAATGGTTGCTTGTCCCGGTTACTATGGTGGCGTTCAGTGCTCTACCAGGGCTTGATGCTCAAACACGCCTCATGCTCGGCAAGTACATGGGCTTTTGGGTAACACCGAAACACCGAAAGAAGTAAGGTGCTCCCGCACAGTAAATGTGATACGGTAATACAACATTATGGTGGAAGTATCTGAAATACAGCCGTTACCACGCAGACGAAGGCGCTACACCTTCCTATTTCTTGTTGCCATTTTCATATCTTCACTTCCGTTCCTTTTTCTTTACGCAACTGGGTATCGTCTTAATTTGGATGGAGAGGGGCCATTTGTAAGCACTGGAGGTATCTACATCTCTGTGGATCGTACCGGTGCGGAAATCTATATCGACGATGAGCTTGTGCGGGAGACGAGGACTTTTCGTACTGCATTTTATGCACAAGGGCTTGAACCTGGTGTACATCGTGTGCACGTCCAAAAACTAGACCATCATACGTGGGTGAAAGAATTGCCAGTATATGCATACCTTGTCACAGAGGCATTGGCATTTAACTTGCCGGAGGTACCGACCGTTCGAATTATTTCACCGTGGCGAACTAATACCGGAGAAACTGTAGTGTCGGCAAACCCGGTAATACAAGCAACAACGACCAGTGAGTTTATTGTCTCGACACGCGTGCCACCTTCCTTTGTTGCTGATACTGAGTACGCGACACTTCTACAATTGTTTGCGACCTCTACAAGTACGTCTGCACAAGTTACTCCAATTGAACGTGTGGCGAGTGGAATTACCTCTTTTTTAGATGATACAGCTACTACGACCGCAACAACTACAAAGATTGCAAATGGAGTTCAACTCTTTGAGTCAGAAGGGGATGTGTATGCAAAGTGGATTGATTCACGAGAACAGATGCCCTACTATTACTGTGCGGAGGAATTTGAGCTTACAACCAGCCAAACGCCAGACGAGGAAGTAGAAGAATCGTATGAGGCAGGATTCATCGGTCCTGTGCAGTATGTTCCAACAGACGTTGTCTGTGAGCCGGTCATCAAGCTTGACCGTGGAGACGAAGAGGTTTCGTCTTTTGATTTCTTTCCTGGAAGTACCGATTTAGTACTTCTCGCCCGTTCTTCTGGAGTATATGCAGTTGAGATCGATGATCGAGCATGGCAGAATGTCCAACCGCTTATGCTTGGCGCTGGACTTGATATGCGAGTTGAGAATGGAAATGTATACCTATATGATGGTGTACTTATCTATCAGGTCTTGATAGATAACTAAGTCATTATATTGCTTATGGATATACCAAAAGGACATCAACATCCACTCACAAAAATGATTGCAGAGATTAATAGTATCTTTGCTGAGATTGGCTTTGTGTTTGCTGAAGGTCCGGAGGCTGAAACGGAATACTATAATTTCGATAGGCTTAACGTGCCTAAAGATCACCCCGCGCGTGATATGCAGGATACATTCTGGTTTCGAAAGGAAGATGTTAAAGAGCCGACGGTGCTTCGGACACACACCTCACCGGTACAAGCTCGGTACATGGATGCACATAAGCCACCGATACGTGTGATTGTCCCCGGAAAAGCGTTTCGTAATGAGGCGACTGACGCGACACATGAGGCACAATTCCATCAATTAGAAGGTCTTTATGTTGATAAAGGTGTCCATCTTGGGCACCTTAAGGGCACGTTGGAATATTTCTTTTCAAAATTCTTAGGTGGCGATACGGAAGTCAGGTTTCGCCCGAGCTTCTTTCCGTTTGTGGAGCCTGGGGTCGAGGTCGATATGAAACTTTTAAATAGTGACAGCAAGCTTGCTGGACGGTGGATTGAAATTATGGGTGCGGGGATGGTGCATCCTAAGGTACTTCAGGATGCGGGCATTGATCCAAAAGAGTATTCGGGATTTGCTTTTGGTATGGGTATTGATAGGCTCGGTATGATGAAATATGGTGTTGAAGACGTACGCCATATGTATAACGGCGACTTACGTTTTGTAAATCAATTTTAAGTATGAAAGTCGCACACGATTGGCTAAAAGATTATCTGGGAGAAAAAACACCATCTGTAGATGAGGTTGATAAACTTCTGACCTTTCATTCGTTTGAGATTGAGGGTGTTGAAAAAGTCGGTGCACATGAGGTGATTGATGTCGATGTCCTTCCGAATCGTTCCAGTGATTGTCTTTCTCACCGTGGTATCGCGCGGGAACTTGCAACACTGCTCAACACAACACTCGTTCACGATCCGTTGACTGGTGACATTACACTACCTGAGACCGACAAGCTTTCAGTGACGATAAAAGACCAAAACGCCTGTCGGCGTTTTGGTCTTGCGCTTATGAATGGTGTTGCGGTGAAAGAGTCTCCGGATTGGCTTAAAGGTCGTCTTGAGGCGCTCGGACAGCGTTCTATAAATAATGTGGTTGACGCGACAAACTATGTGATGCTTTCTCTCGGACAACCACTCCATGCGTACGATGCAGGTAAATGGAAACAGCAAGATGGTGTGTGGCAGTTTGGTGTACGTTTTGCAAAAGAAGGTGAGAGGATAATAACGCTCACGGACGATGAGTATGAACTTGATACAGGTGTCCAGCTTATTGTGAATGTGGCTGACGACACTCCGGCAGGCATTGCAGGAATTAAAGGAGGAAAGTATGCAGAAGTCGACAAGGATACTTCAGTAATTGTCTTGGAGGCTGCAAATTTTGATCCTGTAGTCACTCGGAAGGCCTCACAATTTTTACGCCTACAGACAGATGCGTCAAAACGATTTGAGAATGAGCCGTCTCGAGAACTCGTGCCACATGCTTTGGATGCTGTAACAAAACTCATCCGTGATATTGCTGGAGGAGAAATTGAAGGGTGGGTTGATGTATATCCAACAAAACAGGAGTCCGTCACTGTCTCAGTGGAGAGTACTCGAGTAAATGCACTCCTTGGACTTTCTCTGGAAAAAGATAAAATGCAGGAAATCCTCGTCCGTATAGGTGCTTCGGTGGAGATGACACCGACTGGCTTTCTGGTTACTGGTCCCAAAGAGCGCACAGACCTCATGCTTGAGGAAGACTTTATAGAGGAAATCGGACGGGTGTATGGATATGAACATGTAGAATCCGTTCTTCCGGAAACCGTTCCATTGGCAGAGATCAATACTCGCCATTACTACAGTGAAGAAGTTCGCAAGGTGCTTATTGAGAAAGGGTTTTCTGAAGTCATCACTTCTTCATTCCGTAAAAAGGACGATGTGCGTCTCCTGAATGCTCTTGCGAGTGATAAAGGGTATTTACGTTCGTCACTTCGAAAAAATATAGAAGAAGTGTTGGATAAAAATATGCCAATGGTTGATTTGTTAGGTATACAAAGTGTGCGCGTATTTGAAATTGGAACAGTATTCAAAAAAGGTGAAGGTGAGGTGATTGAACATATTTCTCTTGCTCTTGGGGTACGGCAAAAGCAGACTGGCTATACTCAAAAGGATGATGATGTAGTAGAAGAAGTGATGGTAGAGTTGGAGCGTATATTGGGGGTCGCTCTGTCGTTTACGCTAGAGAAAGGTATGGCAGAACTTAATTTTACAGACACTCTTTCACAACTGCCGGTCCCAGCTGAGTATGCACAATATGAGAAAGTTGATGACATTCAGTACCGGCCATTTTCTGTATATCCTCACATGTCACGTGATATTGCACTTTGGACTACGGAGGGTGTGACTGCGAACGATGTGGAAAAAGTCTTGCGTGAACAGGCTGGAGAACTTTGTGTCCGGATAACACAGTTTGACGAGTTTACTAAGGATGGACGAACATCGTATGCGTTCCGTCTTGTCTTCCAGTCATACGAAAAAACGCTCACTGACGCGGAGGTAAATACGGTCATGGAAAAGGTCTACAAGACAGTGGAAGAAAAGGGCTGGGAAGCAAGATAATTAACTCTGTAACGGGCTCGCCCACATAGTCATAATCTGCTATAATACAGCGGTATTTGAGCATATCTGCTCGATATTTTTATGCCCGGTAGTAGAAAATGGCATGGTGTAGGAAGGCTATTTAAAACTGAGCATAACGCGTAAGCTATAGTCACGGAATTAAAATTAATTGGAAACACGCGCGTAAGCGCAATGCCATTTCTTACTAACCGGGTATGCCAAAAAACACTCCTAAAAAAGCCCCTAGTACAGCCAAAAAAGGCAAATATGATGCGTCGTCTATTAGCGTACTTGAGGGGCTTGAACCAGTGCGCAAGCGTCCGGGTATGTACATCGGCACAACTGGTCCTGATGGGCTCCACCACCTTATCTGGGAGGTCTTTGATAACTCACGCGATGAGGCTATGGGAGGATTTGCCGATCGTGTTGAGGTTGCGCTCCTCCCCGGTAATTACATTCGTGTTGTCGACAATGGTCGCGGTATTCCAGTCGATATGCACAAGCAGTCAAAGCGATCAGCACTCGAGACAATTCTCACCACACTCCATGCTGGAGGAAAGTTTGGTGGAGAGGGCTACAAAGTCTCTGGAGGTCTACATGGTGTAGGTGTTTCTGTAGTGAACGCGCTTTCAGAACACCTTATCGCAGAGGTGCACCGCGATGGGGGTTACTTCATACAGGAATACAATATCGGAAAGCCAAAAGCGAAGGTTAAGAAAGTGGGACCTTCTAAAATGCAGGGTACTATTATTACTTTTCAAGCTGATGAAGAGATTTTTAAAGAAATAGCATATGACTATAAGCGTGTCGTCTCGCACCTTCGCCAGCAAGCATACTTGGTAAAAGGGATGCATATTACAGTTATCGATGCGCGGGAACTTTCTGAAGCAGAGGAAAAGAAACTCGACTTAGTTGGAAAACAGTATCTTGCCGATGAGAAATTGGAGGTACCTCGTGTACATTTCTATTTCGAAGGAGGACTCCGTTCACTTGTGGCATTTAATAATCAGCATCAGAAACCGGTTCATAAGAATATTTTCTATGTTGAAAAGGAAAATATCGACGATGCAGTACTCTCAGTAGAAATTGCCCTGCAATATGTCGACGATATCTCTCCGCGCATCAGCGCGTTTGCGAACAATATCTATAACCCAGAGCATGGTACGCACATCACTGGGTTCAAAACAGCACTGACGCGAACGCTCAATAACTACGCAAGGAAGAATAATGCTATTAAGGACAAAGATGGGGCTTTTACTGGCGACGACGTTCTGGAGGGTATCACCGCGGTAGTCTCGGTAAAGATGCCGGAGATTCAATTCGAAGGACAGACAAAAGGAAAGCTCGGAAGTGTTGAGGCACGCGGTGCTGTTGAATCGGTCTTTAGTGACGCATTCAATAATTTCTTAGAAGAGAATCCAGATGACGCGAAAGCAATTTTAAACAAGGTTGTCATTGCGGTGAAAGCGCGTAAAGCCGCAAAAGCTGCAAAAGACTCAGTCCTCCGTAAGGGAGCACTTGAGGGTATGACACTGCCGGGAAAGCTCGCGGACTGTCAGACGAAGAGTGCTGAGGAATCTGAGCTCTTTATTGTGGAGGGAGATTCTGCGGGAGGTTCTGCAAAAATGGGACGAGATCGGCGCACACAGGCAATCTTGCCACTTCGTGGAAAGATTCTTAACGTCGAACGCGCGCGTATCGACCGTATGCTTGGTTCAGAGCAAATCAAGAACTTGGTCATTGCGCTCGGTACTGCAATCGGTGATGTGTTCGATCTTTCAAAACTTCGCTATCACAAGATAATTATCGCGACTGATGCTGATGTCGATGGAGCACACATCCGTACACTACTCCTCACGCTCTTTTACCGGTATTTCCGTCCGATTATAGATGGTGGATATTTGTATATCGCGCAACCTCCACTGTATAAAATCCAAAAAGGAAAGGAGGTACAGTATGCGTACACTGATGCAGAGAAAAACGAAGTACTCAAGGCGATGGGAGAGGATGTCTCTAAATATGAGGCAGAAGTGGAAGTGACTGGAGATGGTGATTCTGCAGAACCCGAGGTTGAGGAAGAAGATGAGGCTGAAGAGGAGGCTACAAAAAAGAGTTCCAAGGTGCGTATTCAGCGTTATAAAGGGCTTGGTGAGATGAATCCAGAAGAGCTATGGGAGACAACAATGAATCCTGATAATAGACTGTTAAAACAGGTGAATGTAGAGGATGCGGTGGCGGCCGACAGAGTATTTGATATCTTAATGGGTACGGATGTGCCGAGTCGAAAGTCGTTCATTCAATCGAATGCAAAGACCGCGAATATAGACGTTTAAGAGTTCTGTATTCTGATGCAATACAAAAACCCGCAACCAAATGGTTGCGGGTTTTTGTATGATAAATTTTAAAATCTTTAGTATGATATCACATGATATCATACTAAAGATTAAAGTGATTAGTTTACAAACTGCATGACGCCACCAAAGTTGTTGTTGGTGCGGTCTGTGTCGTTGTCGACAGATATTTTTCCGTCAAATTCCTCGAAGCCGGTTTCATCTTTTGCTTCAAAGACGATGGTGATAATCTCACGCTCATTTGGCTTTAGGCTTTTACGATTGTCTCGTGAATAGTCCTCACCGTTTGGAAGCTCTATATCGATATCCCATTCCTCGGATGTCTTTGTGCCAATGTTGCGCACTTCAATCTGAATTGCAGCGTCATCGTCATTGTCGATGGTAAGGCTTGGATAAAAGGTCTTACCCTTTACATACCCAATTCCTACGACAGTGGCTTTGAGGTCAGTGTATCCGTTATCAAGTGAGATAGGTACATAGGGAATGTATACCATTTTCTGTACGGGTTTCTTTGGGGTTGCTGGGGTTGTTGGTACAGGTTCTGTAGGTTCTTCTACATCGTCAACCACTTCATCAGTGATGGTGCTGTCCTCAGTTAAGACACCCGTATCACCGTCAGCAATTTCTGGGTTGGTTACTGTAATAGTCCCTATGTGTTCACCAAAAAGTTCATCTACACCCGCTTCAATAAAGGTGATGGTATATGCAATGTCAGCAGTTCGGTATTTTTCAGACTCAAGAAAAACTTCAAGGGAGGTAACGCTATCGGTGAATGAAAAAATCTCATTACATTCTATATATTCGACAGTCCCTGTCCCTGCTACACGTACCGCAACTGAGACGCCGTCTATACATTCGTAGCGAAACCGATAGGTACCTTCAAGCCAAGTGTCTTTCCATGAGAGCGTGAATGTCTCACCAGATTCAATAGAAGACTTATTTGTACTCACCTCAAATGTATCTGAAGCGGTGCTGTCACCGCGATATACGTCATCAGCGATAGACGCAAGGGAAGAGAATGCATTAGGAAGGACTCGTACAATCTGTACTGCGAGCCAAACACCAATGATAATAACCGCAAGTGAGCCAACGATAGCAAGTACTTTGATGGTTGCGGTTTTCGATTCTTCTGCAATCTGTTGTTTTTGCGGGTTTTGCGGACTATTCATATGCGTGCGGGATATTACCACATGTTAGTGTGGATGTCAATAAAGAGTATCTTACACTATCATCATAGTCAGTA
>Ga0222673_1000211_pt1 | contig 33442 bp, 57 predicted proteins | sample AntAcemetagen801_FD_179845 | JGI IMG/M metagenome (GOLD analysis project Ga0222673, IMG submission 179845) | Saline water microbial communities from Ace Lake, Antarctica - #801 | ecosystem: Environmental > Aquatic > Non-marine Saline and Alkaline > Saline | place: Antarctica: Ace Lake...
CTCTTTGTTGCTTAGTCCAAATTTCCTGGCGATTTCCTGTTCCTCTTTCGAGAGACGGACTGTATTCTTACCTCCGCCACCTCCTGTCCGGGTCTTGCCCGCCACAGTTGATCGAGGCCTTGTCTTCTGCTTGAAGTGCTCAGGGAACTCTTCAGCTAATTTCTTTTCTACTTCCGTGTAATAGTCAGGATCATTTGGTGAGTAGCCTTCTGCCTCTAGTTCTGCGGCGTATTCCGCAGTGGCTTCTCGAACATTTGCATCCTGCATCACAATCGGGTGAGCCTGTAACCACTGGGCCACCTTGGGATTTGCACGGGGCTGCTGCCTCTGGGGCTGCTGCTGCTGGCGCTCTTCCTCTGGCGGCACATAGGAATCAAGGCGGCGCTTCTTGTCTTCTAGGTCACGCATCTTACGCATATGCGCAAGGGCACCCTTTGAATCACCTTCATCTGTAGCTGAAGCCCACGCCTCTTCGGCAGCGGCTAACTCTTCAGTAACAGTTCTCTTGAGACCCGCGACGGTTGCCGTCTCATAATCTCGTTGTCCCTTCTTGATATTACCAACTTCGCCTTTGAGTTCATTGACGGTCTTGCCTAGGGACTCTGCAAGTTCCCGCCACTCATGCTTCTCACGAGTAATCTGCTTAATGCGCAGTTCCGCCCTTGAAGGCTTACCTCGCTTCTTAGTATTTTCTGCACCATCGTCCACAAATGTGGAGGTAGATGTCTCAATTTCTTCAGCATCCGTAGAAGTCTCTACGCTAACTTCGTCCTCTAGCTCTACTTCAAGAGTTTCAAGGTCGAGTTCATTCCAGCCATCGCGTGCCAAATTTCTCTCCGATTTCCCGAACTATTATGTTCGTGTGAGTATTATACACAATAAGTTGTGTATTGTCAAGTTTTAATTACCAGACCTTTAATTTATCTGGATTGTCTACAACCATGAGGACTTCATCATCGTTCATTACAAGCATCTTGCACTTGTCGTACATGAACTTCGCGCCACCATACTTGGGGTAGACTACGTATGAACCTACTTCGGCCCATGGCATAATGGCCCCATCGACAAGCATATCCTTGCGTGTGTAACAGAGGGGTCCCATAGCTAGGACGCGGCCTACAGTAGTGAGGAATTCCGCATCGTCCTTAGCCTGATCTGGAATATAGATTCCGGTCTTGGTCTTTTCTGATAGGGAGATAGGCCGCACAAGAATTTTCCAGCCCGTTACTACAGGCAGGGTATCAGGGTCAGGGCCATCTTCAGAAGTCCATTTAGCGAGTGCAGGCAGGGTATCAGGTCGCATCTTCTTGCATTCTCCTTATGAGGTTATCGTACTCTTCGGTAAGCTGTAGAATAGCTTGCCTTTCACCTACATAATACTGGTATTTGTCTTGTGTGTCAACCCCAGATAGAATGATATTTTCTACGTCTGCGAGCTTCTCCTTGAGAATTTTCTTGAACTCTCTTACAAAGCTCACTTGGAACTCTTAGCTTTAGCGGAAATGTTTGCCACTTCCTCTCTAGAAAGGATGTCCGCTGTGGCCTTGAGGCCGTCAAGGTTCATGGCATCCTCTTTAAGGAGAGCTTCAAATTCCTTGATGGAGTGAGCACGATCTTCAGCAGATTGCTTGCCCAGCATTTCCTGCCACTTACGCAGGAGTTCGCCTTCCTTGATGTCCAGTTCGCGGTTCTTGAGTTGCTGATCGGTCATCTGCTCTTCGTTAGCGTGCATCTTATTGAAGGCAAGAACTTCTTCGGCGGCCTGTCCCATAATCATTTCAGCAGTCTGAGGATCAGTTGCCCCTCCAGTCTGTACGAGACCACCCATCATTTCCTGCCAACGCATTACAAGATGTTCTTGGATATTCGCTGCGACGATTGGGCCTGCAGTCTGCATTGCCGGATTGGAACCCCCCATTGGGTCTTCAAGCCACGCCTTCTTTACTTTGATGTGCGCGTCATGGTTCTGTCCTTGGAAGGCTTGGATAGGTGCCCCCTTGGTAGCTGCCATAATGTCAGAGATGGGGTCCTGTGGCTTGGGTTCTGCCTTCTTGGCCATAAGTTCCTCAATGTTATCTTCATCCATTGCCACGTAGATGCGGCGGATTACTGCAGGCATATCATGGTATTGCGGCATCTGCTGTGCAATAGTGAACTTCATGTGGGCCTGCGCAAGGCGCTCTGCCTTTGAAGTGATATTGGGGTCCGCAACAGGAATAACACTTACGCCTGTAAAGTCTTCGCGGGCAATTACATTGTCGCCGTTAACTACTTCGTAGGGATAGTTGTCAGAGAGGAATTCACTATTGATACGCGCAAGAATCTTGAACTCTTTGCGCTGTGCCGCGTGCATTCTCTTATGGACACCTGAGAAGAACTTGGTGCTCTGCTCAATGAGGGCCATAGTAGTGCCCACGGGGCCGTAGTTGGAGGCATCGGAGATTACTGCTTCTGTAGCATCCGCAAATTTCTGACCACGCCCATCCATAAAGGAGAGCATGTTCATAAGGGTAGCTGACGGCTCCTTATAAGGGACAGGCATCAGGGCCTTGGACAGGTCCATATTCTGGGCCTCAACGTCTCGCCATTCGCCGGGGGAAAGTGGATCATCCCCGCCAACAACTCGAAGGCCCTTAGCCTTGAAGCCCCCTTGGAGGTTAGCGAACTGACCTGCATCTACGAGGGAGCGCAGGATGGCCGTGAGGGTCATCTGAAAGTTACCGACTAGATGAATGAAGCCTAGGCCGTAGAAGCCAAAGCCCGGAACGAACTTGTAGTGAATGAACCACTCCTTCTTGGTATAGGAGGGGTCTTCCTCATCCCAGTTCCGTCTAATGGAAAGGATTTGGCGCGTCGTCTTGTCAAGAGTTACAATGTATGGGACAGCAATGCCGTCCTCACGACCGAATTCGTCGTCCTCAATGAAGAGGTCTACATGCTGCTCAAGTACTTCATAGATGTCATCCTTTAAGGTGTAGCCTGTACCGATGCCAAAGGTCTCGTACATCTTGAAGGAAATACTGTCTTCATTAATCTTCTCAGGGTCACCAAGTTCAATGTCCTTGTAGAAGCCCGAAGCGATGTCCTTGCGCAAGTCGTTAGGCGAGAAGTGCATAATTTGAGTGTAGCGAGGTGCCCTCTTAAGGTCACGCGCATAGTTGGATACTACGAACTGGTCAATACCAATGAATTCTGAGACAGGCCTAGTAAGGGTGTCATCAAAATGGATTTTGCGGAATGCGCTACCAATGATAGAAGTGTACAGGAGCATGGATTCAAAGTCGTCATAGTACTCTTCCATCTCTTCTGTAAGTTGGTAATTCATGAAGGTCTGTACTCGAAGTGCCTGAGCTTCTTTCTCTGGGGTCTTCTTTCCTAGAACTTCTGCGCGCACTGGTCCTTTGGCGGGTAAGAGTTCCTGCGCGGCTTTAGCCTGAAACTTGACGGCATTCTCCATAATGAGGGGATGTGTCGCTGAACATGCGCCCTCGAAGGGTTGAGACTTATCTTCAATGTCCAGACCTAGAAGGTCCATTCCCTTGAGGATAGTCCGTTCCCATTTGGCGCGCGACTCTTTATCATTGTCAAAGTTCTCAATTACGTCTTCTGCGATATCATTGAGAATGTCCTCGTCAAGAACTTCAGCAAGATTCTCGAAGAAGTCAATAGGCTCTTCAATGATTTCGTCTTCAAGCGGCTCTTCTCCCTCAAGTTCAACATTGACCTCTTCAAAGTTCTGGTCAATCTCTTCAGAGATTACACGCTCGCGTAAGTTTGGAATTAATGCCATTCTGTATTATACCTTAATTTTGGGTATTATGCAACTAAGTTAGACCAATAGGATTTACGCTTCCTACTCTTCCGTTGAGGTTCCGCCTTCTGATCGTCAGGATGTTCGATAGCCCAATTGTCACGTAAGTATTGGACGGCCTGTGTCATGGTGTCTACATAGTCATCATGCTCTGCATAGGGGAAAGAGCACACCTCTGTAATGAACTCATCACACCATGCCTTGCGCTTAGGCACCCATACGTAGCCAGATTGGACATGGGGGGTGATGGCATGGGCGCGTAACTCCTTGGAGTCCTTGGATGAATAGACTAGGATAGGAAAGCCCCTGCGCCTCATCTCTTGAATAAGAGATTGACCTGAAGCCTTGTCTTCAATCATAACACCATCTGGCTGCCACTTGTCGTAAAGGCCCTGTACCATCTTGCATAGGTCGGGGAATTGCCACCGCCCCTTTACAGCGTACAGTAGAACGAGTTGGGGAATAAGTACTTCACGCCCATCAGTAAGGTGCGAAGATTTGCGATAGACTCCCCAGATTGTAATGGCACTGTAATCGCTGCGCTGATTATCCTTGAAGGCCGTATCTGCCGACATGAGGATGTATTCACACTTGGGTGGCTTGTCCTTCTCCCAGTCCGAGAACCACTTGGGATTGAAGATGGTCCCCTCTTCTGAGGTAGGGGTCTGCATATAGAGGGCGTTCCACTTAGGCGCAGGGGTAGATTCCTTGGTGTCTAGGAGGGTATCAAGGGGCCAGTACTCGGGCCAATAAGAACCGCCTTCTTCAAGGCCTAGGAGTTCTGCGGATTCATGATCTAGGATAGCTGGGATACGTATGACTTTCCACTGATCTGCGCGAGCGTTCTCGTCTGCAAGGGATAGTAGAAAGCCTGACAAGTCGTTGAGATGCCAGCGCGTATTAATAATGATGACGGCCCCGCCCGGTAGGATACGTGTACGAAAGCCCGGCGCGTACCAGTCATTGATCTTGGTGCGCTCAGTCTTCGAGTAGGCAGTCTGCTCCGAGACAGCATCATCAATAATGCCTACGTGCCCACGGAAGCCCGCGATCTGCTTGCCCGCGCCCGCCGCGAGGTACTCACCTTTTTCTGTGGTCTGCCATCTTTTGACGGCCCGCTTTTCCTTGGAGATTTTGGTCTCGGGAAAGATGTCCCTATATATAGGAGAGTCCACGAGGTCCCGGATTTCGGCGGAAAATTTCTCAGCAAGCTCGACGCTGTGGCTCACACCTAAGATATAACGCGACGCGTGACGCCCGTAGTACCACGCCGGGAAGAGGACAGAACACAGCTTGGACTTGGTGGAGCCGGGGGACAGGAAGATCATCAGGCGAGTTACATCGCCGCGCTCCACGGCCATGAGTTCCTTACATAGGAGGCGGATGTGCCTCCCGTCCACAAAGTCGCCTTCGGGGAGGATCATGGGGGCCATCACCTTTACAAAGGTGTGGAGGTCTTCTTGGGCCTTGACATAAAGCTTCTGTCTTAGTAGACTCAGAAGCTGGACTTGTTCGGCCCCCTTATTCTGTGTCATCCCCAAGGAGGTTCTGCAGGCGCGCGATTTCCTCATCAAGCTCATCTGAGTTGCGATGAGTATGCTCGATCTTCTGCTCGGACTTCTCAATGAAGAGACCTAGAGATTTGCCTAGATGCTCGTTAGCTTTATTGGCATTGCCATAATCACCACAGTCAAAGGCTGCGTCCCTAATCTTCTCAAAGTTAGATAGAATGTCTGCTGCTGAGATTGCAGCCTTTTCACTTGCCATTTGGTAAAGCTCCATTATATACTGTGACACGTCTGGTCGATGCAGCCAGCGCCAAACGATGTTACGTCGATCTTTCAGTGACTTTGCGTTAAGCCCGGTTTTGTGGTAAGCTTTTTGCCACTGGCCGGTTGCCACGAATTCCCGCGCAAACTTGATTAAGTAGGGCGGGAGATTGACATACGAAGGTTTATCTGGTACGTTAACCATGTGAACATGATAACATATTTTTGAAGAATTGACAAGGAGGATTACTTGGCGGAGGAAAAAGAAGATACCGCTTCCCCTGCCGCCCGACTACTAAAGTTTAGTTTAGACAGGTTAGCTTTATGGAAATCCCCAGATGGGGCACCGTTCTGCACTGTGAAGGAGACAAAGGAAAGTTATTCCATTGCCTCTTCTGCTGTAGCGTCCCTACTCGTAGAGTACTATGAAGAGATGACGCAAGGAAATGATGTACTTTCCCGAAGCTGCCTAGAGATGGTTATTACGGCTCTCAGTGCCAAGGCGTTCAGAGGCAATGTAGAGTACACACCCGCAACTCGCGTCCACTTCAATGAAGAAAGAAGGGACCTATGGGTTGACATGGGGGAAGGCCGTTTCGCTCTTATCAATGCAGATGGGTGGCAAATATTGACTAGCACATCCTATAAGTTCCTCCCCATTCCCGGTGCCCGTACCCTCCCCGATCCTGATCCTACAGGTGATATCAACAAGTTGAAAGAGTTTCTTACTATCACAGATGAGAAAGACTTCATCATGGTAGTGGGCTGGCTTGTAGGCTCCTATCTCTGTAAGGATCAGTACCCCATCTTACAAGTTAATGGGCCGTATGGTTCAGCCAAGAGCACCCTGAGCAAGTTTGTAAGGGGCCTTATTGATCCTAATACCCGTATCTTGGAGAGTCCCCCAGACAATAAGAGAGACTTTGTAAGCCAAGTTATGAATAGCCACGTCATTGCTATTGATAATATGTCCTATATGCCCCAGTGGCTTAGCAATACCCTTTGCCAGATCAGTACAGGCATTTCCCTTAGTTCCCGCAAGCTTTATAGCCAACACGATGTTGATGGCATCCAAGTTTCCAAGCCCGTTATCCTTAATGGTATCGAGCAATTCGCAGAAGCCCCCGACCTCCTGAGTAGAACTCTGCATATTACGCTGCCCGTCCTTGACAGGAACGATGAGAAGCTGGCCGTGCAGGGGCGCTACATCCTAGAGCGATACGCCGCAGAATATCCCAAGTTGCTGGGAGGCCTCTTTAATGTGCTGTCAGCAGCTATCGCCAAAGAACCCACTGTCCAAATTAAGAAGGCTCCCCGTCTCCTGAAGATCGCCTACTTCATGACCGCTGCCGAAGAGGCTCTAGGTTGGGAAGAGGGCACTTGGATCAAGGCCGCTACAGATAACGCGGAAGATCAGTTCGGAGAAATCCTAGCCAATAACCCCGTGGCTGCAGTGGTCCTTGAATACATCACTGAAGTCAAGAACTTCGAGGGCACCATGACAGACTTGCTCAGTGCCCTCACAATTAAAGCGCCACTCAAAAATCCAGCTTGGCCCAAGACAGGCAAGAAGCTGGGCAATGAATTGAGAAAGTTGGAGAATGAACTGAAGAAGAGTGGCATTCGCTTCACCCAAAGTGCCCGCACCTCAGGCGGACAAAAGTATATACTGGAATTACGACATGACTCTTAGCTTAATAGCTGGCCTATTCCTTGTATCTTTTAATATAGCACTGTGTATACTTTTACTTTATATTGGTGTACGTCTAGCAGAGAGGTACTTTGATGGTTTCTAAGTGGGATGCCCGCTTCTTGGAGTTAGCCAAGCATGTTGCCCAGTGGAGTAAGGACCCCAGCACCAAGTGTGGGGCGGTAATTACACAGGGAAATAAGTTGATTTCTGTAGGGTATAATGGCTTTCCTCCCGAAGTAGAAGATACTGAAGAGAGGTTGACAACTAGAGAAATTAAGTATAAGATTGTACTACATGCTGAAGACAATGCACTTGCTTTTGCAGGACCTGCAGCATACGGAGGTACCCTTTATGTATCAGGTATCGCGCCTTGTACACCGTGCGCCTCCAAGATTATCAGGGCAGGGATTGCCCGAGTAGTCACTGACGCCCCCCATAAGGAAAGGTGGGCAGAAGATAATGCCTTAAGTGCAGAACTTTTTAGAGAAACCCTTACACAATTTGAATGGATTCAAGATGACAACTAAAGCAGAGTACGCTACATACAATAACGCCATGTGGGAAGCCTATCAGGAGGTCGTCAAGGCCTCTAGCAAGAGGGGCCACACAGAAGCCATGGGTGTCCTAGTGGACCGCATGTACCAAGTAATGGACGCACTGGTAATGGAGAAGATCAATGCCAAAGGCTGATGGAATTCAGTATGCATCAATGCGCGACGATCACATCCTTTATTGGCTCAAGTATCTGAAGGAGTTTGCTGCCCAGCCTATCAAGGATAGCTATCTTGTGGAGGCTGCTGATGTAGCTTTCAGGCGGGGTCTCATTGGTGAGAAGTGGTATGACTACTTTGTAGGTAGACAGAAGCTTGCACCTTGGCAGACTTGGGACGACTAAGAACTAGTCAAGTAATTCTTCTAAGAAGAGGGGGTAAGTATATTTGCTTACCTCCTTTTTTTATGCTATAATAGTGGTCTTAGCACAGTGGATAGTGAGTTTGCCTGATCCCTCTATAGATTACGAAGCCCGGCAAGTCGCAGCCCTAGCCATGCAGCAAATCTCGAACCACGAAGTACATTGTGGGGAGAGGTGGACACAGGCTAGGGACGAGATGAAAACGTTACGCAAGCATGTCTGGCTGGCCTTCGGGTCCCTCTTGGGTCTTATTGAATTCATTGTTCCATTGCTAAAGAAATTCATTGAAGGATAATCATATATGGCTGGCGGTAGAGGTTCTGATCTTTGGGAGAATAGGTACAAGCGGCGCAGAAGTTCATCTGAACTAGGCGACCTTATCTTGTCAGTAACAGGCAGTGGGGGCTACTATCCTTCTGCAGACAATATCTTGAGTAGCCGAGATAGAGACGTTGAGGTTGGGGAATTGCCTGCCCCCGGCTACGGGCTTACACCACCTACGGAGGATGTGCCTACGAGTATGCGGGCGGATATGCCCCCAGTCCCCGGAGTACGTCCAGAGCGCACTACTTATAGGGATGGCTCAGGAACTCCCCAAGATGTAATTGATTATCTTACTAGTGGGCGGCGGCAGGAGCCTATGCCTCAAATGTCCCCTTCTTCAGATTCCCGAGGGTGGGGTAGCCCAGCTATTGCAGACCTTATGGCCCCACGAGGGGAAGCGCCTGCTTCACATGCCTTTGGTCCTGTAGCGGACTCTAGCAGGGACACGATTCAGGGACGTAGGCCCAGTGGCCCAACCCCTATGCCTCAGGATGTAATTGACTATCTTACGAGTGGGCGGAATCAGAGTACCCCACCTAATCTGAGAGAATCTATGCGGGGGAATACTCCCAGTCTTACAGACCTTATTTCTGGCCTAAGTGGCCCAAGTGGCCCAAGTGCGCCTCCATCTTTTGGTGGTCCGGGTGATCCTATGCAGAGGCAGAGTGACAGGCCCGGAGCTAATCCGATGCCCTCCTTTGCAGATAGCCCCAGCTTACCCCCACTGCACGCCAATATGGTTGAGCGGATTGTCCGTGACTTCGGAGGCCCTGAGGGTGTTCCTCCCGGTGGTCAGGCGTACATTGATGCTATCTTGGCTGCCAAGAATATTCAGGAAGCCACGGGCTACTACAATCAGTACCTTGAGGCGAAGAGCGCCAATAGTTTTGCCAGAGGGGGCCGTGTTCGCGGCTTCAAAGCTGGCGGCGGTGTACGTTCTGGCGGAAGTCCAGGAAGTACTGCCCGAGGTGGTCAGGGTGCTCCCTCGGCAAGAAGCTCATCAGTATCCCATGATTATACTGCCAGAGGTGGCATTGGTGCTCCAGGGTACGCGCAGGATCAGGGCTATTCAGGAGTGGGTGGTGCGGTAATTGACCATGCGCCCGGAATTTTAGGTATGGGCCTTAGGGGTCTGCGAGGGCTAGGTGTTTTCGGCCGCGCCGGTGATCCACATAATCATGCGAAAGGTATTGGTCGAGATAATAGTCCGGATCATGGTGGGCGAGATATGCGTAATGACTATCCCGGTGGCCTAGCTAATAATGCTCCTGGGGGTGCCGCTTATGGCGGTGACCAGTATGGGCAACCTGCTGCGCCTGCGCCTGCGCCTATTGCGCTTCCGGGCTACGGCAGCGTCGATTTCGATGCCATCCTTAGTCGCCTTCTAAGTAGGGGGCAGAGTGCTCCTGTTTCGCCTGAGAGTCTTACGGATCGGCAGCGCACACGGGTTCCCCAAGGAGCGCCAACTTTCCCAGTAGGGCAAGGTGGCCAGCTTCCTCAGGGCGCGCCAACAGGCTACGGTAATACGGTGCCTGGTGAAAGCATCTGGGAATACCTAGCACGGAGCGGATCATGACAAGAGATGACGTAGCGTATGGGGCTGCCACGGTTTGGGGTGAAGCCCGAGGTGAAAGCTTTGAAGGTAAGGTTGCGGTGGCCAAGGTCCTATTTAATAGGGTTGCGGACCAGCGGTGGCCTAAGACCCTTAAGGAGGTGGCTACTCAGCGGATGCAATTCTCCTGCTGGAATGACAATGATCCCAATAAAGCTAAGGTTGTGGGTGTGGTCAATCGTATCAAGGAGTATCGTGATCTGGATGAGGTGATACTCGATTGCCTTGCGGCCCTAGCTACTGCCTATGCCAGTGGTCCCGATATGACAGAGGGGGCTAATCATTATCATACAGATAGTATTCAGGCCTATTGGTCCAAGGGCAAGACGCCTAGCGCCAAGATTGGTCGCCACCTCTTCTTCAAGCTGTAATGGCAGAAAGCCATGGATAAGGCGGGCGGCGTTACACAGATGCGCTATGATAGGGCACAGGTCCATGTGCCAAGGGTAAGGCCCCGCCCCGGTTCAACAAGGGGAACGGGTGTTACAGACTGGAATTCCCCCAGCATTGACAATGGGCCACCGACTAAGACTTTATCAGAAACAATTTACGGGTGGTTTGAATGACAGTAATTGCCTTTAGAGATGGTGTAATGGCAGCGGACACCTGCGCCGTATGGTTTGGCGACTTGAAGGATATGGGCTGCCACAAGATTATGAGGGCGGGCAAGAAGCTTATAGCCTGTGCGGGAATGGGCTGTCCCTCTGATGCGGCGGCGCTCAAGTGGTACAAGGAGGGGATGCCCCCTTGGCCCGAGATGAACTTTGTCATGCTTATAGCGGCGAAGAAGGGCCTCAAATTAGCCACTACCTTAGGAGGCTTTGACCTTGTAAAGGCCGAGTACTTTGCTATTGGCGCGGGAGCGCAATGTGCAATGGGGGCTATGTATATGGGGGCCTCTGCTGAAGAGGCGGTACAGGCCGCCATTAAGCATATAGATGGTTGCGCCGGTGACGTGGACGTTGAGAGCTTGAGATAAATGCTCGTCAGGGGGTTGCGCAGCCCCCGCCTTAGTGCTATAATAGTTGCGATGGGAATGCAGCATTTGCCCCTAGCGATCCTAGGAACCCAGATGCACCCCGGCTTAAGGGGCGCGGCAAATGTAAAGGCGGCAACACCAACGTTCATGTGAATCCCAGGAGCTACTCTCTGGCCCAGCGACCCTGGGAGCCATAGGTGGAATAGATAGCGACTGCTGCGATAGAGACCGGACGACCCACGACCCCGGCACCTCAGGATCAACCCGCTTTCCACGTCTAGAGACGGTACGGCCCGGCATGGGAGGCCCCAAGCCCGAAGTGGAGAACCTCTATTAAATTGTGTCAAAGGTGACTTTGATACTTTTTTTTAAGAAATAGAGCTTCCGCCGCCATCCCCCTATGGAAAATAAATGAGTGACTCTTAAGGAGGGGCTTTAGGTTAGCAGTGCTTTTTCCTTTAATATCAAGGGCTTAGGGGACGGGCTTTAACCTCCGGCATTGGGATGTTTCCCCCGCTTGCTAAGTGCTTGATGTATAAGGGTTATTAGACACTCCCTCACTAAACTCACTGCATCTACACTGAGGAATTGGTAGCTAAGTGCTTGATATTGTTGAATACCGTGCGCTTAGTGTGGGTAGTGAGGGAACTTTTGCTATGTTCTTAGTAAAAAGAAGGTAAGAGTATACTAGAGAGAAACAAAAGCATCGTCACTAAACTCACTAAACTCACTAACTTTTTTATTGTTCAATGTTATCAAGGGGTTACGCGGGTTTCTTCAGTGCTGTTTGTAAGAGTTTTTAGTGACTTTAGTGAGGGAGCGCCTAATTAGCCTTTAGTTTCAAGGGGTTAGCTGTGCGCTACTTAGCGCAAGACTGGGGCGGAGGGGAGCGTCATCAACGGCGTGGGCTAGGGCTACGAGTTCGGCTCGCTGCTCAGGGGTGTACTTGAGGCGGTGACAGATGGTGTAGGGCATGTCCTTCTTCTTGAGGAAGGCTAGGGCCACAGAGGTGCGAGGGTGGCCACGTCCGTACTTCTGTAGGAAGGTGCGCATGGGGCGGATGGTGCGGCAGACCCAACGGTGGCGATTGATGGTGCCACTGTACTCTAGGAGGCGGGGGTCTAGGTGGGAGATTTCAATGGAGATGTGGGGCACGTCCCTGTTAAAGTTGTAGACGTAGATGCGTCCGTACTTCTCAAAGATTTCAGATAGGGGTAATTGGGGCGCTTCACTTATAGCTGTGGGCATTGTGTTTTCCTTTCAATTGCAACGCTTCACTTATATTGTATCATGGAATTTGGCAGGTTGTCAAGAAAGTGCTTAACTTATATGGGAAGAAGGTAGTATCGCTGGACACCTACTTTTAGGAGTTAAGAGCGCATCTATTTTTCCACCCACCCCTCTCAAGGTGGGGAATAAATGCCTTTAATATCAGGCACTTAGCAGAACGCCACCTAACATTGCTGCTAGATGGCGCTCCACTAAATGCCCCTTACTTGCGCTTGGCAACGGCGAAGGCGGCAAGGCTGGGATCAACCGTGCCGGTCTGCGCCTTAGTGCCCCTGTCCGGATTGTCAGTCAAGGGGATGACCAGATTGTTGCCCTTTTTGAAGACCGGACGCTCGGTCCCATCACTGAAGGTGAGGACGCCTTGAGCCTGATAGGGCAGGTTGATCATCGGCGGGTCAAGCGGCTTGCTCTTGTCGTCAATCCACTTGTTGTTGCCGTCACGCATCTTGCTAAAATGGGCGACCCGAAGATCGGACATCTCGCCTTCGATAACCATACGATACTTTGTCATAACGACAGTTCCTCTGGCCAATGGCCATTCAAGCCGAACATGATTGCCCGGCTCTCAACAGATATGGGCATCTTGGCGGCAGATTGCCACCGGGGCAGTCCCATGGTCCCCTTTCCAGAGAGAGAATGAGCACTAGCCCTTCGACATAGTGCCACACTCCACAGTAAAGCAAGCAATTACTTACTTTATCTCTCCCTAAGTCCTCTATATTTAGTCCTTCCATCCATAGATAGCCCCAAGATGTGGACTAACGGACATCACCTGACTATAATAATCAGGCACGTCAATAAAAGTCCCATCATCCCGGAAACCCTCCTTGCGAATCTTCTGGCAAGTCAATGCAGCCCACTTGACTGCCGCAATCTTACTGGCATGAATCCCACTTGTCAGCACCATCACCTGTCCATTAGGCTCTTTCAAGGCCACAACACTGACAAGCAGGCCATCTTTCCTCTTGTCAATTCCCGAAAACAACTCATAGTCAGTAACAGCCCGAAAGCCAAAACCATCAGTAATGTAGCATGTTGCGTTTTTCATGATAACTCTGTTGTTAGGGTTTAGTCGCCGTCCCACAAGATATGGGGATACCCCGGCTAAATTGCCACCGGGGCACCCTCACACCCACATTACCAGAGAGAGAACGGGCTTCGATAAGTTAAGCGTTAGTACTCCACTTCCTGCAAGAGGCTCTCGAACATCATCCTCTTGTCAGAGGTTGACAGCACACTATTCTGCAACAGAGTGTCATGCATCTTCTGCAACAGTATAATCCTGTCCCTCACCCTGTCATTCTCGAAGGCCACAAAGCCTCTCTTCTCAAGCATTGCAACCACATCTCCAGTAATAGGGCAATTCTTCATGTTGTCCTCATCTGCCGCTGAACTATCCATCTTCATGATGGTATCGTCAGTCAAGACAGTACCGACAGCGCACCGTGCCTTACTACCTTCATAAGTGTAACTGCACTCTTCGTACTCTTCATGCATGAGTGCCAAGCGGCCATCAAACAATGCCTCTTTGTTGGCCTTCAAAAATTCCTCCCAAGTAATCACCTGAGTACCCAACACTCCCCTCAAGTAATCCCGCATCTTCTCCACCTTCACCTCAACGGGCGTATCACTCGTGACAAGACAGTCGTGGTAGGACTGCAACTTCGCCAACTTCGGCTTGTCCTCGTCACTCGCAGAAATCGTATTGATCCAAAGATACGACAATGGCTGTTCCATCATATCGGGACCCTCACCAACAAAGGGCGAGCGCATAGCATTCATTGTCGCCTCATTCAATGAGCTACCAATAGCACAGTGGCCCACTACCTTGCCCTCTTTGGTGTACTCATAGAGGCACTCATCAACCCCCAACTGAATACCCAACTTGCCTTCAAAGAGAGCCGCCATGGCATTGCGGGCCACCGTCTCAAACTTCAGAACTTGCGTCATTGTACCATCTCCATTTTGACTGTGATTTGCCTCGTGGCAACAGCCACAAGTACATCATTGTGATTCCAGAACTTCACCTTGTCGCATCCAGCCATCTCGAAGATGGTGTTGGAGACACTGTGCAGACTATCCCTCAAGGCCTCAGGTGCGCCATTCTCATTGATATGCCGCAATTCCTGTGTGAAGGTCTGGCCCATGTACCCAGTAAAGCCGGGCACCTTGTAACTAGCCCTTAACATTGGCCAGTTTCCTTGCATCATTCATGGGGTACAGCAAGCCCTTCTTCTTGTCACTGCACCACACCTTCTCAACACATGCAGCAATATACACTTCATCCTTCTGGAACAGCCCCGTAATTCTCATACGGTCCCCCATCCCATCAACAACTACTTGACCAACATGGTACTTGTGCATTTACATCCCCTTTAGATGAAATTAAGTATGAAGCCGAAGGCAGCACAAGCGAACACTAGAAGTGCCCACTCGTACCACCTAAGCTCCAAATCTTCAAGCCTTCTGCGGCGTGTCATCTGGATACGAGAAAGCCGACAATAAAGGCGACCCCCATAACAATGATCCAGAGAAGTGTGTGATCGCTCATTTATTTCATTTCACCCGATAGATGATCTTCATGCCCTTGGGCACCATCTTGCCCTTCTTGTACTCAGCAGGAGTCTGCACAACACGTGCATTTCCCTTACTGGCCAACTGGAAAGCACTTCCCAGACGGGCAAAGCCCTCATCTTCACTCATCTCATGGGCCTTATGCCCAAATCCGATGGCATCGAGGCCGTTGCGGATATTCTTATTCTGAATGACAGGCATTTTGTGTCTCCTTGACACTAGTGTTGAAATGCGAGCCTTTTCAAGTCGTGCTCAGGACCACCACTCAGCCCCTCAGGGCCTTAACCGTCTCGTATAGGCTCCGAAAGCCGCCATCAGGATACCGCATCCTCAGCACCTCCATGGCATCAGTCAAAGTGTGCTGCTTCCGAATCAACTCCACCACAGACGGCGGCAGCGTAACCGTCACTGTGGTCGTTACCGACTCACTTGTCGTGATCTGCATTAACCCTCTCCCACTACAAACCAGCCAAAGCGGTACTTCACCTTGGCCTTCACCTTCTCAACCTTCTTCAAGGGATACTTGGCGAAGACCGCAGCATTTCTGGGATCATCCTTACGCAATCCCAGAATCTTCGTCAAGTACTCCTCATCCATCAAAGCCTCCATCTTGGCCCCAATTTCCTCAGCTTCCTCCCTCGTCTGGAAGGAACTGATCGACAGGGAACCACCGGGCCTGACATACTTGAACTTGCCAGCCGTACCGACTACTTGCATTTTCTTTCCTCCCGGAAATAGACACGAAGCGTGCCATCAGGCTGCTTCCTTGTGGAAACTTTCTTGCATTCGTACACAGCAGCAATGTACGCCGAAGAACGGACACCTGCATAGGCCATAACTTGCCAAGCAGGCACCACAAAATACTCGCCCATCTTCTGCATCTTGCGAATCTCTTTTCGCATTTCGCTGAATAGGCTGTACTTTGGGTAGGTGAAGCTCTTATCAAACATCATTACGTACTCCCTAATAGCGGGGCGGGCTTGCCCTGCCTCACACAAATGGGGTTTGGCCTGCCGCGCCGCCACCGGGGCCACATTACCTAATGTACCACACCTTAATTTCCCACGAGGGAGAGAGAGAGCGTACGCCACAATAGTCGCGTGATCTGTAAAGACCTAATGCCCCAAGGTTCGCGCGGTTTTCTTCTCCCGGCGAGGCGAGCGGCCCGACCAGTTTTGCAACCGAACACGAAAAACCCAGCAAAAACAACGGTTTAGCCGCCGACTTGACAGGCTCGGCCCGGCGGTGTAGGATGCTGGCAGCCCGATCCCGACCCTAATTCACCTGAAGGTCCCCATGATTTCAGCATACTTCATTCACCCTCGTGCCCTACGTACCCCACCTCTACATCCCTTCCTCATATACGCCTTAGCTTACCCTTTCAAATACAGAGGTGTATTCGCTTACAACAATCTAGCACGAGACGTTATATCTCGTGCGTGTACCTCAGCAAGATTAGTTACCAATACAGATATCCAGAATTATTATGAGTTAAGCCAAGACCCTTATACAAATCTGGAATTCAAGAATAGTATGCCGCTTAATACTCTTCCAGACATAATGTACAGAATTTACACACATTATGGAATACGTGCTCCCAGTTCCTTAGAAAATAAAGTCCTACTCCTGAATCCTTGGGGGATGCGAATCTAATGACCTTATATCTTTGTGTATCTGAACCTCTATGGATGGCCTCTAAAGACGCATGGAGCGTGCATCGGATACTCTATCCGCCATTTGTAACTCCTGGCGAAGTCGGCTACAGGGCCTGCAAAGAAGTTAACTCACGATGGATGCACACCCTCCTGAAGGAAGCAAATTTCACTACCCTTCCTTGTCCCTCTGGCTCTTATCCTTTATACGATGGACTGTCTTCTTTTCAGTGTCTAATTACACGTATAATTAGGATGCAGGACTACAAGGATGAAATTGAAGAATGGGAAAGTGCAATAAAATACAGCGGTATGCTATTAGACACGCCCAATCCTAAACTCCTGATAATCAACTGGAACAACTCCGAGGAACTCCCCAAATGCCCGAATGCGACAACTGCGAAGATTTCTACGAAGAAGAGGATGCCTCTGAATACCTTATCTTCCACGAGGGTAGCACCTACTGCCACGACTGCTACAACAACTTAAGCCTGACTATCCCACAACCGACCACCGCTATCTGCGGTTGCGGAAATCCTGCCCCCTGTGGCTCTTCAGGATGTGAACATCCCAGAAGGGGACACAGCAGCATCATGCGCTATAATGCTGATGTTCGCCAATATTTCCCTGATTTCTACAAGCTCCCCAAAGAGAATAATCCTGTCTATACAGGTATCGAACTTGAGCTTGCTTGGAAAGCTCTTCCCTCGGAACGGCAGCGGCAGCCCATCCTTGATGACCTCTATAAGGAACTGGGCTACTGTATCTTCAAGCATGATGGCTCTCTTGATGACGGCTTCGAGATTGTGACTGCGCCTGCTTCAATGGCCTTCCATAAAGTAGCGTGGAAGAAAGTACTCCCCAAGTTGCGTGCCTCTGTACGATCATGGAATGCCCCCAATCAACAGTGTGGTATTCACATTCACGTAGATCGCAAAGCCTTCTTCGGTCCTTCCGTAAAGGCGCACGAGTACAAGTGGGCAACCTTCATCAATACCCCAGAGAATAACGACTTCATTGCAACTATTGCAGGTCGTAACATCCGGGGTGCTCGTTGGTGTTCGGCCCAAGACAGGTACAACTTTGCAAACCCTGTAGGAGAGAACGGGAAATACTCGGCAATCAACTTCGACAAAGGCCCCACCCTTGAATGTCGCATCTTCCGGGGCAACATTGCCACTCTAGGCTTCATGAAGAACTTGGAGTTCATCTATGCCTCTCTGGAATTCAGTCGGGAAGTGGGCATTTCGCACAACAGCCTCTCTTACACGGAATTCTTGAAGTGGCTGCACAAGCATGAGAACAAGTATTACTACTTGTGTTACTTCCTCAATCAGAAGAATTACGCCAAGTACCCCACCGCAGTCAAGCGTTTCATTGCAGAAACTGACTTAAGCCTAGAGGACTAACATATGTGTCTCATTGCCTATAAACCCGCAGGTATCGAGTTCCCAAGTCGCCTCCTTCTCTCCACCTTTGCCCGGAACAGGGACGGCTTCGGCATCATGCTGTCCAATGAGGATGACACAATCTATCTCAATAAGGTACAGCCTACCTCATCCTCCGAGATTGAGAAGATGCTACCGGCTTTCAAGGACCGCAATGCGGCCTTCCATTGGCGTATGAAGACCCACGGACACATCGACTTGGAGAATGTGCACCCTTACCAAATCCTGAGTAAGGATGAGCACGGCCTCGATATGTACATGATGCACAACGGCGTCCTGAGTTGCGTCAATGAGGTAGACTCTTCCAAGTCGGATACTTGGCACTTCATCGAAGCCTTCTTGCGACCCCTTCTAGCGAAAGACCCCGACCTCGTTTACGACGAGAAGTTCCAGAACATTCTTGGTGACATGATCGGCACCAACAATAAGTTCCTGATTATGCGTGGGGACACCAAAGAACCCATCATTATTAACAGGACTTCCGGCACTTCCGCAGAAAAGTATGGGGGCTGCTGGCTCTCAAACACCTATGCCTTCACTGACCCCTCTGACAAGTCTGCATACACCACTAGGCATCTGGGTGGATACTCTTATCGAGCCGATGGCCGGGGTAGCTACTACGGACAGGATGATTGGGGCTACGATGCGGACGATTACAAGAATGACAATATGAAGGAGCCGACTTCGGAAGATACCAAAGAGGATGCCACTGTTCTCATTGATGTTACTGCAACCGTGGATTTCAATGCTCTTGCGGCACTGTCGATGGCCCAGCTAGAATGCCTTGTCTATGAAAATCCCGACTATGCAGTTGAAGCCTTGTGGGACCTTATTCATGGAGCCTGAAGTCTATATGGCTGCTTACGACCTGTGTGCAGTAGACCGCTTGGTATTCAAGAAGGGGGACCCTGAACCCATCATTATAGTGGATGTTGACGGAAAGCAGAAACCTCGTGTACTATCAGTAGCCCGCTTTGAAACGCAGGAGCTACAATTCTACAGAAAAAAAGAACAGAAGTACTGGCGTACCCACATGGTTCCCCTCATCGAGCTTTGGAGAAAAGCCAATGTTTCTTAAGTACACCCGGGAAGGTAAGAAAGTCATCCTGAGTTCAGCAGGTAAGGCCCTCACTTTACCCCTTGCTACCCCTAGTGGGGCCAAACACTTTTACGATCACTTGAAGAGGAGTAGTGAGGCAATGTCTCGGAACAGGGATAAAAGCCCTGCAATAGACATTCTTCCAGACCGGATTCTGGTCAATACTTTCTGGTCAATGCACCGGGATTACGCGATACGTACCAAGTATAACGGTAAGAATATCTGCCTGCCTCCCCACAATCACTCAACAGAAGCATTAAATCCGTACATTAAAGTGATGGCAAATGAAACTCTCCTATATGTACTCCCGATCTTTGAACGTATGGTAGAGGATCATGTCATAAGTGCCGTTATGTATGCGGAAATCGTAGAAAGGGTATCCCGTCTTCCTAAGGTTGAGGAAAAAGAGCCAGAAACTGACGCACTAATCATTGATTCTCCGAGGGCCTTCCTCCAATTTTTTAAGGAGAACTTCTAATGCCCTTGATCTTTGTTCCTCGTAACAAAGCGGTGCCCTACACACTTCTGCACGCCAATGCCCTATTTAATCTGTTCCGTGCAATTACTAATAGGTTCAGTGCTTCATTGAAGTATAGGGCACTTGATCACGAGTACAGTCTTCTAGAACAGAAATACCCAAACGCTAGGGGGGATGTTGGCGCAAGTAACCCATCACAATTTAAGAGTGGTGTGGAAGCGGCAGGGGATGGGTACATTCTCTATGATACCGATACCTTCAAATTTGGGCTACATGCCGCAATTAAGCCTGTCCAGTACAGTACACCATGTAAACTATACGATGTCTACTTGAATATGGGCCATAACATTAATCTTGCCCCTTACTTACTAAAGGGGCACGCAGAAACACACGCATTTTTGAAAATTATGGAGATTTCAGAATATGAATAAATGCCTATAGACAGAATTGTTCTAATCACATTCATCTTAATACTGGGACTATTAATCGTAACAATAGGTAAAGCACATGGCTGACAATTTTGCATCACTACCCACCAAGGAACTATTCGAACTTCCCGGTGAGGAATTAGCTGAACTCTCTGACGAACAATGGGCAAAAGTTGAAGCCCGCATGAAAGCACTAGTACAACGTCAACGGAAAGCACGAGGACGCAATGCCCCTACAGAAGAAGACAACCCAAGTAACGATTAATACTGAAAGGTACTTGCTGCCTTCTGGCAACTATACTTCTGATTTTTCAGAAGCCAAGTACTTATGGCTTGAGGCTTATATCCGAAAATGCACCTATGACGTTAGCCCTACAGCAATGGTATGGCGTAACTGGTCACAATTGAAGGAAATCATGGAAGCAACCCCAGACACAGTACCGGAAGTACCACATGACACAGATTAATGACGGCTACTCGGGCATTACTAGCAGCCCCATCCACAATCAGATCATCTATAATGAGAATCCCCCTGAACCTTTTATGAAGGCGATTGCCAATGACACCTACACCAAGGGGAACGCCAAGTTCTCCGTCACTGAACTCATTGTACCATCTAGGGTTGTCGCCCTAAACCACGAACACGGGGAGCAGACCCGTACACCCTTCTCAATGATTGATTCTCTCATGGGGCGCGCCATCCATAACATCATGGAGGACAATGACCAAGAGGGCATCGCAGAAGAGATTCTTTACACCACCATTGAGGGCGTAAAGATCAAGGGCCAATTTGACCGCCTAGAGGATGGCATCATTAAGGACTACAAATCAGTCAAGGTTAGTTCCTTTAAGGCGAAAGCCAATGACGACTTTTATGATTGGGTCCTCCAGCTTAATTGTTACGCTGAAATCCTGCGGGAACACGGCGTCGAAGTTGAGGGCCTTGCAGTCAATGCCTTTCTCAAGGATTGGTCACCTATTGAACGGGACCGCTACGAAGATTATCCCTTCAATCCATGGCCAGAAGTGCACCTCAAGTTAATGCCTCCCGAGGAAATTCGTACTTGGATGACCACCAGAGTGCGCTCCCACTTGGCAGCAATGGAAGACCTGCCCCTCTGTTCTGACGAAGATCGTTGGGCTTCCCCATACACCTTTGCAATGAAGAAGCAGGGGCGTGACAGGGCAGTAAAGCTCTTCAAGACAGCAGAGGAAGCTAAGGAATGGTACTCTTACCAGACCGATAAGTCCCAACTCTTCTTAGAGAGGCGTCCTTCCACTTCTCGCCGTTGTCGTCACTACTGTCCAGTATCTCAGTTCTGCTCTCAGTGGGCTACCCTCAAGAGCGAAGAAGATACAGGCCCCATCTTGATCCCCCTTAATGACGTGGCTGCCCGTTCTTCATCCTTCTCAATCATGGAGTAATTATGAAAGTCATCGCTGCCTTTATTTTGCCTGTAGAAACTGAGGATGATACTCCTTTTGTTGACCTCTCTGACCTTATGGATACTGTGGACTTGCCAGAGGAATTTGAAGGCTGTGAAGAAGTGAAAATTATTGTCACCATGTCAAAGGCAAGTGAGGAATGAATTACTCTGTAGACATTGAGGTAGAAATCGAAGGTGAGCCTATCACACTCACCATTGATTTCCTTGCCACCTATACAGGACACTCTGAAGTGCGAACAGGTGAGGCAGAAATGCCCACCTTCGCCTTCTCCGACTTCGCCTTCTACTGGAATGGCATTCTGACGCCCTTCGACTTCCTCGACCCTGAAGACCCGGTTAACCGTCTTCTGCATATCTTCCACATCTGGGGAGACATTATGACGGCAATCGAAAATGCAGTAGACCCCAATGACTTCACCTACGAGGAATAACATGCACACCTACATCTCTCATGCAACTTTAGTAAATGCCTGCTACAAATACTGGAAGGCCAAAAAGCTCGGCTACCAGAAGAGCCACTCCTTTTGTGAACTCTTTTACAAAGATGGTGCCCGCTGTGCTATCGGCGCAGCAATGGACCCCAAAATCCACGGCGATATCGAAGATGATACTGTCTACGAATTAGTTAATGATGAGTACGTTATCTTCGAGAACGCAGGATTTGCAGCAACTCTGCAAAAGGCCCATGACGTATGCTGCACCACTACTATGAGCATACAGCGGGACGAATGCATCGACAAGTTTGAGCGCCTCTTGAAGCAGGCACATGCTGAACTCAATCCCTTCACTCCAGACTAAGGAATAAACGCATGACTGATCGTACAATCACCTTCGAGATTCACGCCATCAAGGGGCACAAGGCCATGCACCGCAATCTTGTTGAGCGGGTATTCGGTGTCCCTTCCGATAAGCAGTACAATATCTTTCAGAATGGCTTCCCTGACCTGCGTATTATCTGCACGGAAGCACAGTTTGGCCGCTTCATCATGCTACGCAATGAGGTGGGCCTTGAAAATGGGATCAAGTGCCTTAACGCTAAGTACGTGAGTGACACCCGTGCCGGTAAGTATGTCTTTCTAGATGTGAGGTCCAATGAGAACAAGGGATGCTGCTGCTAGGATAGGGCGAGTATTAGCTTTGCGTCAATACCGCAAGAAAGTTATCCTTAACAAGAAACGTGAAGCCCTCAAGAAATGGACAAGAAATGCACAACGTATTCGTCTACGGCACCCTCAAGAGTAGCAGTTGGAATCACCTCTACCTTGCAGAGGCAGAATTTATCTGCAAGGCCACCACACAGCACAAATATGTCATGCTTGATGTGGGTGTTCCCATCCTCATGCCCCATGTGGGCGGATACCCTGTAAGGGGGGAACTTTATGAGGTGGATAATGCCACTCTTGCCCGCCTTGATCGCCTTGAGAACCACCCTACCATGTACCAGAGGCACTTGCGCCCCTTCCATACACGCCCCCTTTCTACTCCTTTGGAGGCGTGGACATACGAAATGGCCTATGAAGTTGATATTGAGAATCATCCTCAAGCAGTAAAGCCCACTCTCACATGGCCTTGAAGCGTCCCGCCTTACGTCTTGGAGCCAATTATTTCCGCACCATGAAGCAAGTGGAGAAGTACAAAATGCCGCTAAGTGACTATGACATTCGTGCAGCATACAACAATTATGATCTGACCTTCAAGCAGGCAGAAGAATTTCTGACAGAGTTAGGCATGACGCCCGCTGAAGTTGTTGAATTGATGACTAGTCCTGTCCTGACTTCTTGTGATGGTGAGTACAACTCTGACCAGTGGGAAGAATATGAAGCATACATGCAAGATTTCCCTTCTGATACCCTTTGACAGGTGGCTAGAGGGCGTACCTCCTAAGCACAAGAGACCCTTTCTTGCAGCCTATACTGCCGCCCTCTTGAGTGAGGGGGTACGTGCCTTCAGACACGGCTGCGTTATCATCCGTAAGACCCCGATAGGAGCAGGATTTAATGCCTACAAGACCCATCCCCATCTTCTCAAGTACACGAAGTACCCGTTCATTCACGCAGAAGCCCATGCCTTATTTAGAGCGGGTCTTCAAAATGTGTCTGGGGCAACTGCCTACGTAATCCGCCTCAATAAGAGCGGCAACGTAGGGCACTCGAAGCCTTGCCGTATGTGTCAAGCGCTCTTTGCAGAGCACGGACTTTCCCGCATCTACTATAGCACAAATACAGGAGTTGTCAAACTATGACAGAGCACGTCAAGTGGCCTTCCATCGACAATTTTAAGAATGTCCATTGGCACATCAATTCCAAGAAGGAATACCTTGAGACAGTAATTGCTTATGTTCCCAAGGTGAAGCTGCACGGCACCAATGCAGCTATTCAAATCTTCCCTGATGGTAAGGTAGTGGCCCAGAGCCGCAATCGTATCCTTAGTAGAGAGGAAGATAATCATGGCTTCTGTGCCTTTGTGGGCGACACAGAGGACTATTGGGCATCTCTCTCCAAGGGCAATCACCTTACTGTCTTTGGTGAATGGGTGGACCCCAAGATGCACAAGGAGAAGACGGCCACTCAAAAGCTGGATGATAAGTATTTCTTCCCCTTCCTTGTAATTGTAGACGGCAAGAACTTGATCTTCCGGGATGAAGAACTCGCCTCTTGCTTTGGTGACGATGTACTCGACTCTGTACGCCCTATCAGGGAAGAATTTGATGTACTGACTATCGACTACCTTGATCCCTTCTCTATCAAGATGGCGCAGACCACGATCAATTTGCAAGTCAAGTTCCTATCCAAGATGGACCTCTTCATTCATGAGGAATTTGGGGTTGACGGTCCGGCAGAGGGTCTGGTATACTACCCTCTCATGCACAATATGTCTCTTGATACCCTCGGCACCTACTCCTTCAAGGCCAAGAGCGTGGCCTTCCAGACTACAGCAGCCAAGAGTCCCGCTGCGACAGAACTACCACCTGAAGTCCACAAGAACCTTACAGCCTTTACTGATATGGTTACTACTGAGAGGCGTCTTCGGCAAGGTGTGGAAGAAGCTTGCAAGGGGACTTTCGACATTAAGCAGACGGGTACTTTCGTAGGATGGGTAAGCAAGGACATTCACAAGGAGTGTCAGGCTGAACTTGCCGAGGCAAAGTTGGAGTGGAAGAACCCCCTCCTAAAGTACATCAGTACCAAGGCCGCTAACTGGTTCATCACTCGCTGTCGAGAAGGAGATACTGATGGCACGACTACTTCCAGCCCAAGTAATTGAGGCTTGCGTCTTTTGCCCTCACTACATCTCTAGTTGGCACGATGAAACGTGCTCAGAGGCAATGGACGCATCACGAGAAGACAGAAATACTTTCGATCCCGAAGCAGAAACACCCAAGTGGTGCCCTCTACAGGAGATAATTTAGGACTAGTAACCGGAGGTGTCTTCTAAACACTTAACCGTAATTGGAGTTGAAAATGCAGGTTCGAGTCCTGCCTAGTTCACCAACATAAGGAAACCATATGCGATTTATTGGAGACGTACACGGTAAGTGGCGGAGATACCGAACGATCATTGCTGATTGTCCTGCTTCTATTCAAGTGGGAGACTTTGGCGTAGGCTTCATCGACCCGATGACGCAAGAGTATTCTGCTAACCCTCCCTTCGACGCCATGACTAAAGGGGATCACCGCTTCATTAGGGGCAATCACGACAATCCTACATCGTGTACTAGGCACTCTCGATGGATCGCAGATGGCACTGTAGAAGACGATATCATGTACATAGGTGGTGCCTTCTCTATTGATCGAGAGTGGCGGACAGAAGGATATACTTGGTGGCCTGAAGAAGAACTCTCTTATGGAGAACTTCAACTACTGACAGACAAGTATCTTGAAGTAAAGCCTCGCATTATGGTCACACATACTTGTCCTGAAGTAGTAATTACTTCACTATTTCCCATCTCTTACAAGAGTATCATCCCTAGTAGGACACAGCAAGCCTTGCAAGGAATGTGGGAAGCACACAAGCCTGACTTCTGGATTTTCGGACACTGGCACTACTCCGCCGACAAGACCATCTTGGGGACCCGCTTCATCTGCCTTGATGAACTTGAATACCTCGACTTTGACCTTAGGAACACAGAATGAATATCCTACCCTTCCACATGCCTAAGTGTGCCAACTGCCACAAGAGGTTCCGGCCTCGCCTCTTGTCCAACTTACCCAAGGCATACTGCTCCATTGGGTGCCTCAAGAGTGCCGAACCTGAACACTTCGCAGCAAGTATGCACGGAGGTAATAGTGCCTAAATATAATTCAAATCAAGGGGAGTTTTGGAAGCATATTCCAAAAGACGTGCCTTGTGAACTTGAGAAAATGAGGATTGCACTACTCTACGGTGAAGTACAACTCTCGGAAATTACTGAGTTCAATGCAAAAATGCAGGCAGCAAACTTGCGCAATTTTAGCATTGAGTTTGAGGTTAACTACGGATACGATTCTGTTGATAAAGATGTTATCTTTTACTACGAAAAGGAATGAAGATGACTCGCCTTAGTAACAGTATGAAGGACTTTATTGCCCGAATCCTCTACGAACAGGTGCCCGGCTATGACTTCAAGGACTTAGACAAGAAGCAGAACGCACTAGCTCACAAGCTATACAAGAAACTGTATCCTGCTGATGTGCTCCGAAAGATCAAGGGCCTTCCAGATGGGTGGCTCAAGACCCTCTCTGCCATTAGAGTGCAGTTGGGCACACGAGGATATAGCTTTGTTGAACTTCCTTTAGGTGAGGAACTTCCCTTCATCTATAAGGACCACAAGAGGGCTGTCTTTGCTCTCCCAGACGATGATCCCTTTACTCTCGAATACTATGCAATCAAGGAGGAAAGAAATAAGAGAATTAATGAATGGTGTGCAGTTTGCGATCAAATCCACAGCGTAGTGCAACGCTGTACTACCACAAAGCACCTCTATGAGGCATGGCCTGAATACCGCGCCCTTGTAGAACCTAAGTTAGCCGAAGCCTATCCGGGGTCAGCCCCGACTCTTGCACCAATCTCCACTGAACTCAACAACCTACTATTTGGAAAGAAGAAAATCATGAGCTTTGCTTATCCCCTAAATCGTACCCGCTTTCAGTCTTATCTTCAGGGACTACACCCTGACACCTCAGTAACTTGGGAACCTCTCAATCGGTATGCCCGAGTTACCGGCCAGCACTTTGAAGTAATGCCTCCCAATGCGGTCTTTGATCATAACGATGATCTGCATATCGCTCCCAAGTGGGCACAGAAGTTTATGGCTAAGACCAACATTGCCCGAGAGAATGCTGATCGACTGACTGCCCGGACTGCCCTTCGCCTATTGGGAGAGGTTGGCCGATGAACCCCGTAACAATCACCCTTTGGGCTACTATTGGCCTAGTTGGCCTAGTTGTACTGGCATTCGTCTTTCATGTAGGAGGTGCCTTCTAATGTATGTGGATGCCCGTCACATTAAAATTGCTTTGATTCTTCTTGCGGTACTGACCGCCGTGGCTGTGTTCCTTATGGTACTGGTCCTTAGTTGACAAGCTCGTTCACATCTGGTATAAAGGAAGCTATAACGGAAAAGGTAATTGATGACCTCATTTAACGACCACACCTCCAAGGATATCATCAAGGCCCTTGTCATGGGAGATTCAGGAACAGGTAAGACAGGCATGTTGGCGTCCCTAGCCAATGCTGGTTACAAGCTCCTGATCCACGACCTTGATAACGGCCTAGATATCCTAGGAGAATACCTTACACCTGAAGGAAGAGAACGTGTTTTCTTCCATACCTATGACCTTGGTTCACAGAAGGATGCGGCAGAGTTTGGACGCCGTATCAAGAAGTGGGGGGAAGATGATATCCCCGAAACGAAGGACCTAGATGCCTCTTACGTCATCGTAGTAGACACACTAGGCTCTTTAGCAGAACTCATTAGGGTTTTCACTCTACGCTCCAAAGGCATTGACCCAAAGACAGTAGCATTCTCAAGAGAATACTGGGGTGAAATGCAGAGAGTAATGCTTGAACCTCTAGTGTACTTGACAGGCCCCCTAGTTCCGTGTAATGTTATCATCAATACGCACATTCAGGAGATTGAGAATAGCTCAGGCATCCTGAAAGGGTATCCCAAGACTGTTGGTAAAGCCCTGTCTCGTGATATCGGCAAGCTCTTCAATAATGTGTGGGGCACCGATAAGAAGAGGGACGGTACTATCGTCCTAAAGACCCAAGGGGACAACTACCTGCCCCTTAAGACCTCAACCCCTAGCCGGGTAAAGTCAGAAGAAGCACTGGACCTCGGCACAATCTTTAACCACATCCTAAAAGGAAACTAAATGACAGACCTATCAATCTTCAATACCGCAATTGGCGACATCAAGGAGCCAGCCATCTTCCCCGATGGTAAGTACATCGTTACCTGCGCCAAGCATGAAGTCGGCACCGCAGGCAAGAAGGATACCCCCTACTGCGACCTTACCTTCCGGGTCAATGAGGCACTGGACGGGCAGGACCTCTCAGACTTTGATCTGACGGCCTACAATCTGACTGACCGTATGTGGCTTACTGACAAGTCGGCCTTCTATGTGATGCAGAACCTCAAGCAGATCAATCCTGACTCGGAAAATGCCGAGAGTATTGGCGACGCTGTTGAGAACTATGTAGTTGGTTCACAGGTTATCGTGAACGTAGGCCCGGACAAGAGCAGCACGAGTGATCGCCGCAAGGTTATCCTCCGCTACGAAACCCTTGGCTATAAGTAGTACTTTCTGCCTAATCGTCTCACTGATCTTCAGTTAGGCAGAGTGAAGGGGCTTCGGCCCCTTTGCTGTACCTAAAAGCGGGGTGGAGCAGTCCGGTAGCTCAGGTGCCTCATAAGCATCAGGTCGTAGGTTCAAATCCTACCCCCGCTACCAATTACTGGGCGTAGTTCAATAGGTATAGTGCCTGCTTTGGAAGCAGGAGGTTGTTGGTTCGAGTCCAGCCGCCCAGACCATTAACATAAGGAGTAGAAAGATGCCTTACGAAAGCAAGTCAATTGAGGATATGACCTTTCATGGGGGATGCACAGGTGTCATTGTAGACGGCCCCCATGTAATCATGTACATTAAAAACGCTTTAAGTACTGATGATGATTGCTATCATTATGCAGGTGCATTACATAAGACATGGTTACCCGCTCTGGTCTACCAACTAACTAAAGTAATTAACAAGACGTATGATGACAAGATGTTTGAGCAGATGCGGAAGAACGTATGACCCATAAGATTGTAATTGTAGGAGACGCCTATGGAGAAGAAGACGAGTTGGCTGGCAAGCCTTTCCTTGGTGCAGCGGGGCATCTTCTGGATGAATTGCTTACGGCAGTTGGACTTTCCAAAGAAGACTGTCTTATCACAAATGTCTTCCTTGCCCGACCCTATAAGGGAGACATCAAGAATTTCTTCCTTAAGAGACCCGCCTTCAAGAAGTTGGGGAAGCCCTCTCCCTTTCCTGCCTACGGAGCCTACGGTTTCTGTCAGCCCGAACTTGAGCACCACGTCGATGCCCTCTACAAGACAATCAAGGAGGCAAAGCCCAACCTTATTATCGCCCTTGGATCAACTGCTCTCTGGGCACTCACTGGCGAACATGGAATTGCGTCTTATCGAGGCACTATCCTCAAGTCATACACAGGACACAAGACTATACCCACTTATCACCCGGGAGCAGTTCTACGCGACTTTTCCCTACGAGCGGCTGTATTCGCAGACCTAGCCAAGGCCAATAAGGAGGCAGCCTTCCCGGAAATCAAGGTCAAGGAGAAGAAGATTTGGATTGCAGAGCAGGTCAAGGACTTGGACCTCTTCTACAATCTCTTCATCAAGAAGTCGGACGCCTTCGCCTTCGACATAGAGACCAACTTCCATCGTAGGGAAATCACCTGTATCTCTATTGCCCCTACACCTAATGTCTCTCTTGTAATTCCCTTCGCTCTTAAGGATGGAACCTCCTACTGGACCAACGAAGATGACGAAGTGGCCTGCCTCCTATGGCTCTATAAATTATTTCGAGATGCGTCTAAGAAAAAGATTGCACAGAATGCCCTCTACGATCTATTCTACCTGACCGACTACGGCATCTTCCCTCTCGGCCCTGTCGAAGATACCATGCTTATGCACCACACCCTGCAGCCCGAACTTCCCAAAGGTCTTGGCTACCTAGCGTCCATCTACTGCAACTTTCCTGCATGGAAGATGTTCCGCAAGACCGTGCAAAAGGACATTAACAAAGCAGATGACTAAATACATTCTTCCCTATAAGGCTGGAAGCAAGAGTGCCAAGGCCCTCTCCGAAGCACTTAATGCCCCACGTATCCGTACACGTAACTCCCGCTTCCGAGGTAGCCCCTCCAAGACAGTAATCAATTGGGGCAACTCTCACATCACTAACCCCGAAGTTCTGCGCTGCCGCATCCTGAATGCCCCTGCCAAGGTGGCACTGGCGTCTAACAAGCTCTCTTTCTTTCAGCAGTTAGCGGATAGGGAAGGCGTTCTTACCCCTGATTGGACTACAGTTAAATCTGTAGCTGAAGAGTGGTCCCGAGATTACAAAGTAGTATGCAGAACTATTCTGAATGGACACAGCGGTGCGGGCATTACTATTGCATGTGCACCTTGTGAAATTGTGGATGCCCCACTGTACACCAAATACATTAACAAAGAGTATGAGTGGCGAGTGCATGTTGTAGGTATGCATTCTGTAAGTATTCAGCGCAAGGCTCGGCGTATGTCAGTACCTGACGAAGATGTTAATTGGCAGGTACGAAACCATGACAACGGCTTTGTATATATTCGAGGTGATCTTCAGAACTTCTCCCCCACCTTCATTAATCGCCTACAAGAGACGGCTGAAAACGTAGTCAATTTCTTGGGCCTAGACTTTGGGGCAGTAGACCTTATCTCTACCCCTTACGAAAAAATCTATGCCCTTGAAGTCAATACTGCACCCGGCCTTGAAGGCGCAACTGTCAGTGCGTATGCCAATGCTTTAGAGGAAAATCAAAATGGCCCTGAATAAAGAATTCATTCTAGATACTCTACGTACTTCCAAGCGCCCCCAAGCCACTAAGGAATATTGGGTAGGGCATTGGTCAATACCTGATGTACCCACCTGTGCTATTGGCTGTATCACCCTAGCATACGCAAAGAACGGTAATCCCCATCCCTCCATCTCGGCTGTGATACACACTCTTGAAGAGATATGGGGTGATGGAGTATACGACGACATTATCAGATGGAATGACAAGTACCGCTTGACCTTTGCACAGATCGCTGACAAACTAGAAATGAAAGGAGCATAAATGCCAACAGTAGTAACAGTATCGAGCACCACTGACCGCCTTAATCTCTTGTGGCAATCATGCTTAGTGATGGCACTAGCAGATGCGACAAGGCCCTTCAGTCCTAAGGAGTCAGAAGAGATTGCAGAGGTGCGCCAAGACGCCCTCAACTTCTTCCTAGAGGCGGAGAACCTTGCGGACCTAGAGACTATCTGTGACTTTGCGGAGATTGATCCAGACTTCTTCCGCACCAAGGCCCTGCAAATCCTCAAGTCAGGAGTAACCATTGGTCCCAAGGAACAAATCTGGGCAGTATTGGAAAAGAAATATGAACCTAACTAAGGACACTGTTACCAACTCAGTCATTGCGCGTATGGTCCAGCGCCAAGAGGAAGGCCAACGCAAGTACCTTACCACTCTAGGAGATAATCCACGCCACTTCACAGACCCGGACCAGTGGCTCATTGACTTGCAGGAGGAACTCCTAGACGCCATTCAGTACATCGAGAAGTACCGGATGGACCGGCGCAACCTCCAATACAAACTAGTTGATCTTCTTCACGACAATAATGTACCTATTACGGCAGCCCTTATGGAAGAATTAACTTCTATCATCAAGGCCGTCCCCTATACACCCTACAAGGATAATCCCCATGTTTAAGCGCCTTATTCCCTTCTTCATGCTCGTCGCTATCGCTCTTGGTGTTACTGCTTGTGGTCGTGATGCAGACGTGGCCTCACACAACCTGTCAGTAGCCGCCGACAACTTCGAGATTCTGCGCCGTGTCGTATTCTACAACGGCATTAATGGCGACTACATTCTCGAACTGACAGGCTACTGCTCCCTAGGAAACTCCGACGCCGCAGGGGAACTCACTGTCACTTGCAAGACCGGCCCCGGCCAGTACAAGAAGCACTTCCTCGGCCTCTCCGACAACGTAACCTTCTTTGCTGAACAGATTGATGACGCAAATGTAAGCGATAACTTCTACCGTGTTGTCTTCAAGCCTTCTGTCATCATCCCCAATGTAGACATTCGGTAAGGTGTGCCTTATCCCATACGACCTCCACCCTGTAGCAGCCATGGCCCTTCGACTATGGCTCAAGGATTTCCTTACTGACTACGGCCTCATATACTACTTTAGCATGGTCAACTCCAACCTTATAGAGGTAGCAGAATGCCTGACACAACTCTAAAGCCCTGTATTTGTATAGATATTGATGGCACCCTTAGTGATCCTACTCACCGTCGTGAACACGTCACAGGCGGTAAGAAGGAATGGAAACAGTTCTTCGACAAGATGGGCGATGATGCCCCCAACAAAGGCGTATGCTTTCTTGCCTCCCTTGTGAGTCACGCAGACTTAGGTGTTCCTGTTTTTGTATGTACAGGCCGACCTGAAGAATACCGCAGTATCACAGAAGATTGGCTGGAAGAACACACAGGAAATCTCAGAAGCGCTAAGGACATACTGATGCGCCCCTCTGGTGACTACCGGCCTGACACTGTAGTCAAGAGGGAAATGCTTGACAAGATCAGGGCCTTGGGCTATGAGCCTATCCTTGTAATTGATGACCGCCCCTCTGTGGTAGATATGTGGCGAGCAGAAGGCATCGAAGTCCTGCAGGCAGACCACTCCGAGTGGACAGACGGCCCCACCTATAAGCCGGGCGACCTCCACATGCTCATTGGTCCCAGCGGCGCAGGCAAATCCTATTACGCATTTGAAAACGACTTCACTGATTGTCTGTATCTTTCTTCTGATATGATTCGTGGACAACTCTGCATCGACTTCAAGGATCAGAGCAAGAACGCCCAAGTCTTTGCACTCCTACACGCTAATGTGAAGGCCAACATTGCACTAGGTATGAATGTAGTAGTGGATGCCACAAATCTACACGCAAGGGACCGGCGCTCCATCAGGGACCAAGTACCTCAGAATTGCCCCATCTACTATCACGTAATTGACAGGCCCCTTAAGGAGAAGATCAGAGATGCAGGATGGCGCGCTGACGTACTCATCAAGGGCGAACCTCTTGTAGTACGCCACCACAATTCCTTTCAGTCGGCCCTTCCCCATATCCTTCGGGGCGATGATGATCCCCGTGTAACTGTACTGGACAAGCGAAATGCCTATCTCTCCTGAAGTTATCATGCTTATCATTATCGTTGCATTACTAATTTTCACATATGGAGGCTCAAATGGCTCGTAGAGCAAGACACTTAGACCCTCGCACCCTAGCTGAACGCCTAGGTGGAATTGCAGAACTGGAACCGGGTATCGAGCAGGCCCTAATTGCAGCCCAGCGCGGTGACATCTTCAAAAACCGCCGCCCCAACGTCTGCTCAGTCTGCAATGACCGTCCGCCAATCCCCGCGTTCGGGGATTGCGGGAACAGCGAATGCCCATGGGCACCCAAGGACCCGGCAGAGGAAGCGCACAACGACATCATGAAATCTTCTACGACGACTTGGGAGGAATGGCGATGACCACACGATATTTCAAAATCCTCGACGCCAATGGCCGTTCCTGCAACGGCGGTGATGCGCAGTGGAACCTGCCCACCGGCGACCAGCCGGGAG
>Ga0222673_1000212_pt1 | contig 33215 bp, 41 predicted proteins | sample AntAcemetagen801_FD_179845 | JGI IMG/M metagenome (GOLD analysis project Ga0222673, IMG submission 179845) | Saline water microbial communities from Ace Lake, Antarctica - #801 | ecosystem: Environmental > Aquatic > Non-marine Saline and Alkaline > Saline | place: Antarctica: Ace Lake...
TATTGAAGGCGTAGGACATGAGGATTAACCTTGCCCAATTGATCATTGTAATACATTAAGCTGCGCATAATATTTCTCTCCTTATGAGAATTTGCTTTCCAAGTTATCAAACCATTGATCCGTACCAACGGTTTTAGTTACCTTAGGTTTTTGTTGATTTCCTTCGGCGCGGTAACGTCGATTGCCCTTGCTGCCCATTACTCTTTGAACTTCATGCTTTCTTATTTTTTCGATAACCTCTTTGGGTAGGACTTTAAATAGTTCCTCGGCCTCTAGTTGGGGTAGATACTCGCCGATATCGCTTAAGATGCCTTTTTTAGCGTACTTAACCGCATCTACAGCACCGATTGGGCCGGTTTCTGCATTAATTCGAGCAATCATCTCATCTACAATACGAATCACTAAACGAGGACTTGGCTTTTTGCCTTCGGCCCTTAGTGCTTCCCCAACTTCCTTGTCAAGGTCTGCATGGGCCTTTGTCCTGTAATCGTCCTGCTCCCGTTCCTTCCTAACTTCCTCATCGGCTGCTTGCTTGGCCTTGATTTCGTCTAGTTCGGTTTGGGTCTTTCGGTACTTCTTTTCTGATTCTGGAAGGTCGTCGTATTCCATCTGTTGAATAAGGTAGTCCTCGAAAAGTTCGCGAGCCTTTTCTTTGCCCACCTTACCTTCGATGAATCGTGCGTCACCAGATTCGAGAGCTCGCATAACGCTTTGAACTTCCTGTTCCTTAGCTGTTAGCTCTTTTTCTTTTTGTGAAGCTTTCTGAAGTCTTTCAAATGACGCCTGTTTGATTTGGTAGTCACTTACTAGATCATCGTAATCAACTTCGATTTCTTTACCGTCAACTTTAACGCGATGTTTCGTCCCTTTATAGTCGGGAGCATCCGTATGGGTAGCATCCGTAGGGGTAGAATTTTCGCTATCGCCGGTATTTTCAACTGAATCAGACGTAGAAACGCCCGAACCCTCTAAGCCTTCGCTCATAAGAATCCTCGCCTATAGGTAGAAGATGATAGAAATTTTAATTATGATATCAAATCTATTAGAATAGTAACACGATTACAACATTTAAAGCTTGCCCGGGGTCACTGTCAAAGTTAGCTTTAACGGTTAATTTGCCTTGGTCGTCGTAATACCAACCAAAATCGCGGATTAGATACGTTTGGGACACTAACCGCAAAGGTATGATACCAATGACCTTTTGGTCTGTTTGTACGGATTGGGCCTGGCCATGAAGTAGGGAAATTGTCTTTTGCTGGCAGAGAAAATTATCCTCAAAAGTTAGCCCGTTTCTTAACGCTCGAATCGTTTGCTCGGTAAACTCTGTCACGAAAGTAAAGAAATCTGGAATTTCGCGGCCTATCTTTGTGGCCATGAGTTTGGCTGTGTCTAGGAGTTTGGCGCTTGAGATTTTCATGCTTTGCTATGCCCTTCAACGCCTCTAGCGGCTCTATTCTTAGTCCTAGCCTCAAGCCAATGAATAGCCTCGTCTAGCTTAGTAATAGCACAAGCATTTTCACGGCAAGGAAATTTTTCATTCAATGCCTCAATAATTGTTTTAGCGGCATGGATCATCGTATCGACCTGGCAACCATTGACGCCGTTTTCTTTGACGGGTCCGTTTTGGATCTTGAAAGATATAGTGTTCATTTTGTCGGTTATGTTGATAGGAAACTCATCTCTTGTTTTATCAAAGTCATCCCAGCTCATTTCTTCTGGCTTGTGTCGCACAACCTTAAATCCGCCTAGTTTTTCTATGCCTCTTAATGTCTCTAAAGCCATTACTCTGCGCTCCTTTCCGCCATATGCGTATCGTCGCCGCCTCTTGAGATTTGGTCATCTCTTACTGCTTTGCCAATCCACATGTAACACTCTTCAAGCTTCGTTAGTGCTAATGCAGTCGCTCTTGGTGATTCCAGCCTAGTCATAATGTTGTTTTCTAGTGTCGAGACTATTTCTTTGAATGTCTCTTGGTCTGACTTTGCGCTATCGTCGTACTTTACATAATCAAATCTGATCATTACTATCCTCCAAATTTCTTAAAGCCTTTCGGCGTGAAACCCTTAGCGGGCATTATATTCTGATCTTGCTGTTGACTTGGCGGCCTATATTGCCAACCGTCCGAACCCACTACTTCAGGAAATGGCGATGACCTGTCAATTGATCTCACGCCGTACATCAGACTAGCAATTGCATCCATATGCCCCAAAGTCTTTGACCTAGCAAAATCAGTTCTCTGCTTATTGAATATACCACTCCGACAAGTTTGGATAGTAAGCTTACAAGATGGATGGATTAAGATGTTGTTCGTCGTGAACCGATTGGCTGTGTTGTTGATAGATGCCTCCCAATTATCTTTTTGCGGGAGTTTAACGGCAAGCTTGTGCGTTTTAATCATATCAACTTGTAGCTGGCCTGGTGCATCTGCATAAAAGTTTTTGATATCATATCCGTCAAACCATTCCTGTAGGTCATCGATAACAACTTGGGAAGGCGTATTAGCTGGCCAATACAGTTCTTTATAAAATAGATCCCGCCCCGTCAAAAACTCGTAGGTCATCAAATGGGCAACGGTCATATCCCTGACACCTCCCCAATCCATAACGATTTCCATATTACAATCTTGAGGCAAATTAAAATCGGCTACGTGGGTCTCATCTGAAAAGTCTGGAATGATTACAATCGACCTGTCACGAACTACCTCACAAAGATACTCACGTTTGTACGCTTCGGTGTGCTTGCCCCCTGACCGCCTAACGCAAGCATCATACTGCCTTTGGGACAGTGCTTTGTTTTGATCTATCGTAAACCTGTAAAGGGCATTGTTTAGAATAGCCTTGGCCATCGTATCGATTATAAAAGGATGATCTGGCACCTTGGGCAATGTTGTTAGATAGAGAATCAAGGGGTCAATGGAATGGGTCAATGCAGGGCCAATATCGGAAGTCATCGAATCAACATATTTGTCGGCATCGCTGTCTACAATTTCTTCAACGTAAACCTTATAAAGAGTTTTACCGCGTTCCGATCCCGAGTTTTGATCAAAGCCACCGATTACAAGTTCGGATTCTCCTATAAACCATTTTCCCTCTGATTTGGATTGCCTGATAAGCCCATGCGGCGCATCTTTGGCCAACATCTTAAGGCGAGGGGCTACGATGTTTCTAGCTTGTTTTATTGTGGGGCCAACTATTAAAACACAGACATTTTTTACCCTGATACAATCCTCAATTGCCAGAAGTACGCCCAATACGCTTTTGCCGTACTGCCTCGCACAAAGAACAACTGCCTCGTCGATGTCGTCCGGTAAATCGCGCACAGCATTGTATATTGGAAGCTGTTGCGGCCAAAGTTTCCACGATAGTATTCCAACATTCCACAAGGCGTGAATCGCTGCTATTTGTTCCGGGGTTTTATCAGTCTGCAACATCGTCGCCGGCTAGTTCGATTACTTGAGATTTGCGAGCGATGTTGTATAGGTCGGCTGCATTAGCGGGAGTTACTTGGATTGTTGTGGTTATGTCTGCCTCTATTTTGTCGGGAACCCTGCCTATTAGCCTTGTAACAACCCAATCAAGCCGCTGGTGGTCTGCCCCTGTTGCTGCCTTGGCAATGATCGAACAAATAGTAACATCGATCATTGGTGCTTTTTTATCCTCCATAACGGATTTGAGTTCTTCACGATTAAACAGCAAAAACTTTTTAAGTTTAGCGGTTAATATCTCTTTAGATAGTTCGGTTTTGACTTTTGAGAGGTCGGCGGGCATTTTCTTTCTACCGCCCTTTTTAGTTGCAGGGTCTCCCTTTTTAAAGTCTCTGCCTCCAGTTTTTACGCCTCTTGCCATCGCGTTACGTTCGCCTTTCTAAGACTCTATTAAACTTGCTGTGTTCCCAGTAAAATCCTGCCACCGTTTGATTATAACAGAACAGTAGTGAGGGTCTATTTCCATGCCGTAGCATTTTCGGTTTGTTTTCTCGCAAGCTATTCGGGTAGAGCCTGAGCCTAGGAACGGGTCGCCAATGGTTTTGCTAGAATGGTGCAATAGCAGGGCCTCTATCAAACCGATTGGTTTCATTGTTGGATGTAATTTACTGGCCTTGGGTCGATCAAATGTCCATACGTTATCTTTATCTCTACCAGCCGAAAAACTTTTGCCATCTTTATTCCAACCGAACCAGCAAGGCTCATACTTTGAATGGTATTTAGCCCGGCCCAATACAAAACAATCTTTAACCCATACCGCAGTAGTAGAGCAATGAAACATTTCGTCCATAGCAGAAAATAAAGTCCTCCCATCTGGGCCAGGTGGCCCAAACACATAAATACAACCGCTCGTCATCGCGTCGATAGTCTTAGCTATTTTAGAGGAAAAACCTTTAAACTCGGCTTCGGTCATAGAGTCGTTTTCTATCGACCTTTGTTTGAATTTCTCATGGGTTTTGCTGCCTATACCAACATTATAAGGCGGATCAGTGAAAACCATATCAGCCTTCTCACCGTTCATCAGGTCATCTACATCAGCCTTATCGGTTGAATCGCCACACATAACCCTGTGATTGCCTAGCTGCCATATTTGCCCGCGTTCTACATTAAAAGGGTTTTCGTCGTTAGGAATATCCGGGATAGAATCATCGTCGGTCATGCCTTCATTTTTAGTGTCGGGAACATCGAAGCCAATTGCCCCAATATCAAAATCGATATCCATTAAATCTTTTAGCGATTGCCCGAGTATTTCGTCGTCCCAACTTGCGAGTTCGCTTGATCGGTTATCAGCTAAGCCGTAGGCTTTTAAGTCTTTGCCTTTAAGTTGCGTCCGAACAATATCAATACTTTCCCATCCGAGACTAATGGCGGCCTCAAGGGTCCCGTTGCCTGCTATGACTTGATTTTCGCTTGTAACGACTATCGGCTTTTGTTGTCCAAATTTCGTTAGCGATCCTTTTATTGCGCTCAGATTTTTGCTGTCATGTTTTCTTGCATTGTTGCAATCGAATTTGAGCAAACCGATATCAATGGATTCGTATTTTTCCACTTGTTTCCCTTATTGATTAGAACTTTTTGTTTAAGGAGCCCTTCATGCTCATCGTCGATGCTCTAAGTTCAACCGCCTCTAATCGGTTTGCCATCTTAGCCATGATATCAGCATTTTTGTTGTGAAGCTCGGATAGGCCTTTTTGGGTTTCTCTGATTTCTTTTTCTGATGATTGCATTTTCTTGGAAATCATCGACCTGTTAAAAAGGTCAAAGGCAAGCGCCCCTATAATAATTCCATGAGAAAGTAAAACTAAATCGAGAACTGACATATTCATCCTTTGTCAAGGGTAGATTATATTTTTTTGCTTACATTATTGTTACACGAATTTTATATGCCTTACCACAACAACCGCTTGCACGATTGCAATGCGGTATTCCTTGTCTAACGATATGATCAACCCGCCGCTCATGTACTGATAAATCAAAACCCTCTGAAACGCTCATTTTGCCGCCTCTGATCCATTTTGTTGGTTTTGGACACCAGTTTGAGGGATTGCCCTAATTCGTCGATCTCCGTTCAAGTTTGATTGGTTTAAAACGATTCTGCGCGCCCCCATGATTGCCCTCTGAAGTATTCCCCAATCCTCCGAGGCAAATAGCTCCGCCGAGCCAGTTTTTGAAACTTCTGAATTTTTCGATGGCTTGTCCATTTTTGTTGATCTCCAAAATAACTCGTTTTCTTCGGCACCGAACACAAATTTGTTCAACTGCGATTTTTCCATCGATTAGCGGCACCAGCCCGTAATGGTCGTATCTGTGATTCAATTCTTGCCCCCTTCGATCATCCCAAAAATTTGGCTGCTAGTAAGCGCGGGCTTTTGATTTTCCGGTTCGATTGCCAAGAAATCAAAACCGCAGGCCATTTTCGTTTCCAGCGCGTTTCTCCATTGTGCTACGAAAATTGTTTTATTCGATTCGTCCGGCGTGTCGCAAATTCGATCCCAGCCGCCGTTCAGTTCGACAATGTAGCGACCTTCTGGGCCGATGTATTCAAGCGCATCCTCTGCGTTCCAAGAACCAAACTTTGAAATAGCTCCCCAAATTTTAAGGGCTACCTCCGAGGCCGATATTTTTGGTTGTTCGGGGCAAACGCCCATTTGCCTCTCGATTTCGTCGATAGTTGGCCAGCGCTTAGCTTTCTTGCACAGGTCGGCAATGGCCAGGCAAGCCTTGGCATAGCCATGCCTCTGCAAATTCGATTCGTAAAAAAGATAAATGCTTTCCGTTGCCTTAAACCCCGTGAGAGTTGCGAGCGTTTCCAAGAGTTGAAAAAACTTTTCTCGATCATTCATCGCTCGGCCCCTTTGTGTTTTTCAAAATGTTTTGGATTACCGATTGACCATGAGAGCGTTCCTCAATCTGGTTCGCTCTTATCCCGGTCATGTGGGCCCCGGCTTTCCACTCTGTGCAAACTTTTTCGGCGTCCTTAACCAGCCAATCGAGTTGATGCATACTTCGGACGTAAAAACTTCCTGGATGATCGACGTAGTAAGCAGCGACGAAAGGGGCATCTTCGGCCCCGAGGCGTTTTACGAGTTGAGAACAAAGGGCGTTGGTTTTGGCATTGCGGACGGGTTGCTGATTATATCGACCAAAATAGGCCGAGGCGTAAGCCTCGAAAACTTTGCTCCCATCGGTCGGTTGTTTTTGGGATTTGATGGATGCTTTTTTGGTCGGTTGTTTTTGGTTGTCAACCGTTCCGTTCGTTCCGTTCCGTTCGTTCCGTTCGTTAGGAGCTTTTTTTGGTTTATCGACTGCCAAGTTTATAATTTTTGCCTCTAACATTCCAGCATCTTGCAGGGCGTTCATGCACTCGATAAGACGTGTTCGGGAGCGTATAGAACACGCTCGTGTAACTCTCAGTACATGCTCACGCCCTGTCCCGGCCCTCCTCGTGCCCTGAGTAAGCAGGAACAAGAACATGTTCACTCCTGTTGGGGACATTCTCATTACATCTGGGTTATCAAAAAACCCAACATCGAGCCGCACCCAAGACAGATTTTTGGCCTTGGTTTTGGGATTGTATTTATCCCAATTGAGTATTCGATATTCTAAAACATCGTCCTTAATTGACGCCATAAAAAATCCCTCTATTATAGTATGAACCGATTTAATCCCATGCTAGCCCTTCACATCTTTCTTTATAGTTGCTGAAAAGCCGTATTCTTTAGCTAGGTTGCGGATGGCAGGGGCAACCATTTCACAGTCAATCTCGTGATCGGGATCATAGAAAAGCTGCGTGACATCAACCCCATAAAAAGAGGCGATTAAGTCAATCATTTCAGGGTCTGGGAAACTCACGCCCCTTATCCATCTGTATACAGATTGGACAGATACCTCGCAATGGCCGGCAACCTCTTGAGCCGAACTTAATTCCATTAATTCGCCGAAATTGCGCAAAAACCTAGCCCTTACCGGGAGACTATCAGGCGCGGCATTGAATGAATGAACCCGAAAACCGAAAACCACCGCACCGCGCTTTTTATGTGTGTCTGATACCATTTTTACCTCTTGTATTGTAGCTATTTAAGTTAGTTTATCCACTGCATTGTTGACTTGTCTTTCAGTTCAAGTTAAACAATGTTTAACAAAAAGATGCAAATTTTGTCAATCAACTTAAAACAAAGGCCCACAAATGACAGAATCATTTAAAGAAATGCTGGCAAAATTTGCTGACATAGAAACACAGCTAGACGAAAACCCCGAGTTCGATATCAAACAACTTAAGGTCGATCTGCGAGATAAGGTCGATGCTCTAAAGTATCGATTGGATAGTTGGGAAGCCGAAGCTGAAAACATTCAAACAAATTTTATTGATCCATTTATGAGGCAAAAAAAATCTATACTCAATAAAATTATCCGACTAAAAGAATACCGCGATTACTACATGGCGCAAAATAATTTTGACGGCATGCCCGGAAATGCATTTGACATCAGAAGACAATCCCTAGCCCCTCTAGTAAAAACCGCCCCCGCTAGCCCCAAGATGGCCCTAGATTTCCCTACTCTATGCAAAGCAAAGCCTACCGTCTACGCATGGGACAAGAACAAACTGAGGGAAATTTTAAAAGATCCGGAACAAGCCGAAATTTATAAAAGCTATGCAACGCTTCAACCAAATTCATGTTTTAGATTCTATACGAAAAAAGGGAAATAAATGGAACAGCCACAACTTAAAGAACGATCGAAACAACTAACGACAATCGAGAGAATTAATTCCGTTAGGCATCAACTAGAATTGAACAAGGCTGAGCTTGTAAAAGCTTTGCCAACGCATATCGATGCTAACAAAGCAATTCGTGTTGTCGTTAATGATGTAACACGAAACCCGGCGCTTTTGGATTGCGAACCAACCTCGTTTTATGGCGCGATAATGGAAGCCGCTGCCATGGGCCTTGAAATCGGGTCTACGCTTGGCCTGGCTTATCTAGTTCCTTTTGGCAGAACGGTTACGATGATACCAGGCTATAAAGGCATTTTAAAGCTTGCTAAACAGTCGGAGAGTATCGCAGATATATACGCATACCCAATTTTTGAAGGCGATGAATACGAGATTGAAATGGGCGACGATCCAAAAATAAAACACTGGCCAAAATTCGAATCCGACAACGCCATAGCCTATTATGCTGTTGTTCGTTTTACGGATGGAAATACTCGATTTGAAATTATGGGTAAAAAAGCTGTCGAAAAACACCGAGACAAATTTGCAAAAGCTAAAAATGTATGGGCAAGCAATTTTGACGAAATGGCAAGAAAAACGGTTTTGAAAAGAATCTGTAAATCGCTGCCCGCTCAGATTGATTTGCCAGAAAATTTAGCAGCGGCATTAGAGGCCGAAAACGTAATCGACACAAATTTTGCAGAGCCCGAAAAGCTTGTTGAGTTATCAACAACAACGGATGCTGATTACAGCATTGAATCGAAGCAACTAGCGGTTAAAAACCTTAAAGATGCTGCAGCAAAGGCAAGCAAAGAAAAGCTGCATGAAGTTGTTGGCGATAACGATTTAAGTCTATTTATAGAAGATAACGACACGAAAAGATTAATCGCTGCTACCGATTATTTAAGTAAGTAGTTTTGCTCGGTCTAGTTGGTGTTGGTGGGCTATTATCTTTGCTAACTGGACCGAGTTTTTTTAAGCTGGTATTCGCACATAGGCCGGTTGTGAACTAAGTTTCGGGCCGCTCAAATAAACAAGCCAGCTATATACGTGTAACCTGCTCCCGCCCATTTCTTTATCAACCTTAGTCGGTCGTAAAGTTTGCTACCTTGGGCGGGGGCTTTTTTGAGGGTAAAATGAAATTCAAATTAGGAAACGGAAAAGTTGAAACTGGGAGTGTTTGGAGAAGAAATGATTAAAATAAAACACAGATATACCGAATGCATATTATGGGAAGGCGATGCCGACACTATTCGAGAAGCTGTGATTAAAGCACTTAAAGATGGTGCGGATCTTAGATGTGCGGATCTTAGCTGTGCGGATCTTAGCTGTGCGGATCTTAGCTGTGCGAATCTTAGCGATGCAAATCTTAGTGGTGCGGATCTTAGATGTGCGGATCTTAGCGATGCAAATCTTAGTGGTGCGGATCTTAGATGTGCGGATCTTAGCGATGCGAATCTTAGTGGTGCGGATCTTAGATGTGCGAATCTTAGCGGTGCGTATCTTAGTGGTGCGGATCTTAGAGGTGCGAATCTTAGCGGTGCGTATCTTAGTGGTGCGGATCTTGACGATATAAAGAAAGACCTCATAGATATCCTTCATTGGGCGAAACCAGAAATACCCGGACTATATAAAGCACTGTTAGACGGCAAGGTGGATGGTTCAACTTATACGGGAGAGTGTAGTTATTTGGTCGGGACTATCGCGAGTGTTAGAAAAATAGATTACAGCTTACTCGATCACAATTCATCAAGACCAGCCGAACGGTGGTTTTTAGCTATTAGAAAAGGTGATAACCCTGACAACAACCCTGTTAGTGCGATCGTTAGGGATTGGATTGAGGAGTACGCCAAAGACAATGGTGTGGTGTTGCCTGATAGGAGTATTGTTTGGGAGCAAGAATGAACATCGACGACCTAGAATCAAAAGCTAAGGCGGCTACTCCTGGGCCTTGGGAATTTCCAGAGGGTAAAACCATACAAGAATCGCCCACCGATTGGCTTTATACACCTTATCTTTGGACTCCCACAGGGGGCATACTTAGTTCATATAAACACCACACAGGAGCGCCAAAACCAGACTGGGATTACATCGCCTCAGCCTCCCCCGACGTAGTGCTGAAGCTGCTTGCTGTGGTTAGGGCGGCTATTGTGCTTAAAGACGAGGGGCCTTGTCTGTACGGCGATTTAAGAAAAGCCCTCGTAGCATTTTCAAAGGTAGACGAATGAAAATCCTCGACGACCTAGAATCAAAAGCTAAGGCGGCTACGCCTGGACCTTGGATAATCCAAGAGCGGCGAGTGCCTTTAGGTAAATGCATAGAAACCATCGACGAATCTATTTTAAAAATGGATGAGGACGAGCTGGTTGCCTGTGCTGAATACTCAAGTGAAGACGCCAAATACATAGCCTCAGTCTCGCCCGACGTAGTGCTGAAGCTGCTTGCTGTGGTTAGGGCGGCTATTGTGCTTAAAGACGAGGGGCCTTGTCTGTACGGCGATTTAAGAAAAGCCCTCGAACTGTTTAAGGAGCAAGAATAATGTACAAACTACTACATAAAATATTTGGCTGGGATTATGTCTATTGGAGCAATTCCGCAAGCCAAGGCATATCAAAGGTGCATGTAGCCCCTGGCGGCGTTGTTTACTATTATAGGTATAAGAATACTTGCCTTATAGATCTCCTAGATTCAGAAAACAGAAATATTATTTGGCTGACTTGTCCTTCTAGTAAGTATCTTAAGGAGCAAGGCAAAGATGATTGACCACCGACACAAAATCAAAAAGCTCAAAGCAGAATTAACCAAAACACACAACATCGGCCTACGCCTTGGGTTACTAATCAAAGAAACTCCTGACCTTGATTACCATTGGGAGTTGGAAAGATTTCAGGCGTCTATTGTTGAACTAAGAACTTTAATAAATGAATCGAAAGACTACTTTAGAAGGGTAGATGCCGCGCTTGAATTTGGTCTTATTGCATATAAGGGCAACAAAAAATTTGCGCGTACTCATTTGTGGGCTAATTCCATGGCCGATCTTGGGCTTTTGAATGACCAAGAATTAATAAAAGAACAAAAGAAACAATGCTAGTGCTTGCCTTTTTTAATATCGTCTACAATGTACGCAATACGGTCTACCCTTTCCTTTAATACAGCAATAATTTTTGAGTTTTCAACATCAAGTTTTTTGCCAGATTGTCTTTGGCTAACCTTATTAATCCAAGTTCTAGTGCGGATTATTTCAAGATGTAGCGCGTCAATTTGCACCGTTGTCTTTTGATCTAATGAGGAGATTTGGTTTTGAATGACGAAAACAACAGCGCCGCAAATTGTTAAAATCACGCTAATTAGGCTGATAGACTTTTCTAGATTTTTATCCAACCCGAAGTAGCTCGCGCAACACGTTCATTGATATGCCAGGGCAAGATTTTCGGGCATTAAATTCGTTATGACCGAACCAATTAGTATAGTCGATCCCGTATTTTCGCCGGATTCGGCTGTATAGTATCAATAACGCTATGACTTGGATCTCCGTAGGGTCTTTCATCCCGATAAAACAGACACCGATAGATCCGGTATTGTGCCCCATTGTATGTGCCCCTAGTTCAAGTTCGTCGCGCCCTGATTCTATAATGCCGGTTCTTCTAATTACCCAGTGATAGCCAATTTCATCAAAGCCTCTTTGTCGATGCCAATCATCGATATCAGAGGCCCCGAAAAGGTCATACTTTTCATTGCTGTCGGAAAAATCCGGAGTAGCGGAACAATGCAAGATGACTCTTTCGGGGCTTTTCACGTTTATTCTCGTTCCGCGATTTCTTCGCAAGCAAATAGCTCTGCGTATTTTTCGCGGCATGTTTTCGGATCGGTTAAAGCAAGCCTTGGTTTTCCGTAAAGGCACACCGAAACGGTATCAAGAGACAATCGGCAATGACTTGGAAGCGGCTGGCCTGGCTCTGGGCCTGGTCCCTCTTTGTCGCCTTGGCATTTGGCAGCGTTTGCATTTACGCCGCAAATATCTACGCCATTTTTAGATGCCCATTCGCTATAAAACTTTACTGCCTCGCTTGTAAATGTAGAGGAAAGATAAGAAGTATCCCGAATATTACCCCTAGAGTTTACGCCAATAACCCAGCGTTTATCGCCCTCAACATAGTATGAAGCACCGCCGGAATCGCCAAAACAAAGAGCAGCGCCGCCGCTTGTAACGGTATCGTTATTGCTTCCACTCGGTAGTTTAGTAACAGTGGAATCGCCTTGCCGAAGTGTTCCGAATGAACCGCCGCCGCCGCCTTTGTTGGTGCATCCTGCGCCGACTAGCTTGATTTTATCGCCGACCTTAAACTTGTCGTTTTTTACCAAAACCCTTTCGTACCATTCCCGCTCTACTGGCTGGCCCATCTTGCACAATGCCCAATCTGCAGTAGAGTTTCGACGATAGCCAGGAGCATGAGTACAAGTTCCTGTATAAGATGTGCCATTAGCCTTGATTACTGCAGTTCGTCCGTTACCAACGCAATGAGCCGCTAATTGAAGCACCTGAGCGCCTAACAAGGTTGCTGTACAACCTGAGCCCGATTGAGTAGATGCAAAGCTAGAAATCCAGTTTTTAGGGTCTACAGGCTGTCCACCAATCAAATCATTGCCTATATCCGACCATTCAAGGTCGTAAACAATAATATCGCCGTTACTTACTGTAAAAGTTTGATTCACATCGCTAGACGCCTGAATAAGAAAGGCCAAGCAAAACAGAAAAAACCGACGCATAAAAACCTCCAAATATTGGGTTAAATAGATTTTTAGATTGGTGCTTTTTGCAGTATATCACGATGGGGATGAAAAGATAAAATATGAAATAAAAAACCCCTCCGAAGAGGGGCCTAGATCTACATCAAAAACCTAAAGGTTATGCCTCAACATCTGGAACATCTGGAAGCTTAGGGCGGGGCATTGAGCTAGATGGCTCTAATACCTGAGCATAAGAACCGTCAACATCTGGCAAAATTTGACCTAATTTTTCATATGCCGGTGCTGTTAGTCCTAGAGATTCTACAGAGCCTTCACCGATCCAACGGGCAAAACATGCATCTGTAACTTCAAACATCTTGCGGATATCTGTTGCATCATTAAGAGCAACGAAGCCTTGAGAGTTTGCAGAATCCAAAGACAACATTACTCGGGCTGTGTTAAAGATTTCAGTGATAACTCGTTTCATCTTTACATTACGGACGCGCTGAATTTCTACGCCGCTCGGCAAGTAGATCTCATAAGCATACTCATGACTACCCGTAGGTACGTCGTTATGCTCCATTCCAAACTCAAATTCATCTTTAACAATTTTCCATTGATCAAGAATCCCTCTAGTATCGGAAGGCAAGTTTTTGCTGGCTGTATTGTTAGAATCGCACTCTAAACAAAACAGATTAAGCCGAGCGATTTGCTCAAGCGCCTGGTGCAATCGGTAATTACGCACTGCGTATTTTACCACCTCTACCTTTCGGCCCGGAACAATTTGTGCATCTACTTCTTTTAACTCCGTAATCATAATTACTCCATAAAGTTGATCGGATTTTTTGCGGGCTATTTAAAAAAATTATACTCATTTATTTCAAAACTAAAAAGATATATCTCACGGATAAGAGGGTCCCCAAGTACAAGCGCCAATCCGTTTCTTGGGAACCCAATATGCTCACGCCTTCCGACCACCAGAAGTATTTACCTCTATTATTAGTTCTTTTTCTAGATTGTCCAAAGCCGCACTAGTGCGCGATGACCTAAGCTGCCTTCGGCGCAATCGCCTTGTTTTTCTGTCTGGAATTTTCTCTATTAATCCTAATATGTTGCGTATGGCCTCGATGGCGCTAGGCAAATATTGAAAGATTAACAGAAGTATTTTTATCCAAGCCATTACGGCACCACAACGGGAGCAGGAACGGGAACGGGACACAACCCGGCATCGACACCAAGGGCCTTGGCCACAATATCAACTAGATGATCATCGATTTCATTCTCTGTTTTAGCGGATTGAACCTTAAGCCAGCAAACAAGTTCCTGTGAAGCTGCAGCAATTACCTCTGGTGTCAAATACCGCTCAACCTGATTTAACAGCATTTTGATTAACAAGTCTCTCATAATATCCCCCTAAATAGTTAAAATAAGCCTACAATTAGGCGTTTCTTACAACGTTTTCTTTAACTGCCATAACGGCACTTAGATTTCCCGTGCCGCTTGATGCCGCAAATACCAACCGAACATATCTGTAATGGCTAACCTCATTATATAACTTATCTGCCGAGCTAGTTATTGATACTGACGACGACGGCACTGTTAGAAACGTGGTTTTGTCGTTCGATCCTTCCAGCGTTAATGTACCAGCGATATTTGAGCCCGTGATTAAAACTTGAACCGAATACCCTAAGGAATCGCCCAAATCTACTGCCTCGGTTGTGATGTCGACCGCCGCCGATGTTGCTGCCTGTAAAGTTATGATTTTCATGGTTGTTGTTCCTCGCTTTCGATTAATTCTCTATATTCTGGGTCTTTTTTCATAAGTAGTTTATGGGTTAAAAAAGCTTGAGGCGCGCCCCTAGTTGCTGCGTTTTCTAGCGTTTCCATCCATTTGCTGTATCTTGGATGATATCTGGCTCTGGTCATTGCCCTATAAAATTGTGGTCCAACAACATCGTTCATCATTCCAATAACTGCGCCTGCGCCGCCTGCTAGTTTACCGACTGCACCAGCATTGGCCGAACCCATAGCTTCAGCCGCGCCGCCTAATAGCCCGCTCATTGATAAAGATGCTCCGTAAACATTTCGACCGCCTTGGACAAATGGCTTATTAATGGCCTCGCTAACGGCGACATCTTTAACCCGCTTGGTAAAGTTCTCGCCGGAATAATCTTCGAGTTTTCCTAATTGTTTATTCAAATTTATATTTCTGTTTGGATCGTGCTGCTTAGTGTAAAGCCGTCTTAAATTGGCCTCTGCAGTATTCGATTTGAATGGCTGAAGTTCCTTGGCCACGCCTTCAGCTTGCCCCAGTGATCTCGCCTCTGGAGTTGCTGCAATGGTTTTATTGATATTGATGCTGCGCCTTGCATCTTCGGCAGCGCCAAGGCTCTGGCTTTCTGGCATCGCTGCTACGGCTGCATTAAACTTATTGCCCTTTAGAGTTTCCCTGGCATTGCGATAAGGGGCCAAGGTTCCTAAATAGTCCTGTCCGAATATTTCACCTAATTGACCAATGGCTTTGGCATCCTCTGGCCGCCTTCCCTCTGCAATTTGGCGCAGCCTAAGCCTGGCCTGGTGCGGGTCTGAGAAAACGCCTTGCAAAGCCTTAGATAGCTTAGTTTGATGCCTCAGAGGTTCCATAACCTCATCGTATCCGGGCACCTTTAAAACCTCGTCGTTTACTTTAGATCGAAATGAAATTATTTCCCGCTGTCCTTTTGATGGCTTTTGACCGGCCCCCAAACTCGCCCAAATGTTCTCACTTGAGGCGTCTAAATCTTGAACTAGCTTTTTAACCTTGGCCGCTGAAACATTGCTTGAGCCTTTCATATAGGCCGCCCACTTTCGAAGTAGAGCCGCATCTTTCTCAAGGCCGGGGGGAATTTGACCATTTAGCCCGCGCATTGCTTTAACAGATTTGATTAGTTCGCCCCTCAATGGGCCAAGATCAATATCAACGCCCGATCGCTCTAACAGTTCAAAGGCTTTGCCAGAATCCTCGCTATTTCGTCGCATTAAATTACGGATAGCCTCGGGTAATTTTTCAATCGTTTCTTCAGGAACATCGACCGCCGAAAGGCTTTGTTTTAAGTCATTTCTTGCGGAATCAAAGGCACCCCTTGCCTTATCATGGTCCAAACGCAAATCATTGCTAATATTTTCCTTTATGCCTTTGTATGCTGATTTAGATTTTAAATATGTTTCTTGGGCCTCGTCGCCAAATTTAGCAGCATCATCATACAACGAGCCAAAATCGGCCTTATCAACAGCATCCATGTTGTTTGTATAATAGTTGTGTGTGTCTTTTCTTACACCGGCAACGCCTCGGCGATACATTGCAGGAACAGCGCGCAACCCTAAATCAAATCCAGCGCCCATCGCGCCGCCCTTTAATCCGTCCCATAGCTTATCGGTTCCTTCGGCATCTGAGCCGCCTACGCCGTATACAGAGCCCGCCGAGCCTGCTTTCATAGCCCCCTTAATTAAGCCATCGCCCTTAGCCCATTTCGTTACTTTGTTAATTGGACTTAGCGCCGAACCAACAACATAGCCGGGGTAATATGTTCCAGGCGTTTCGTTTCTTAGGCGAGCATCTTCTTTTCTTACCTCATCAATATAGCCATCTGCTTTTTCTGGAGATAGAGTTGCGTAGGCCCGAGCATATCCTGCAGCTTCGTCACCGGTATCACCCATGAATCCTTGAGCCGCTCCAACCGTCGCACCCTTAAATCTATCGTACCAACTAGGAGAATCATCAACAGGCGCTTTTCTATCTGGCCTTGGATCGCTGCCGCCCGTTGGGGCCAATACGCCTTCCGTTCCCGTTGAATTATTTGCATGCACCTCCTCCCAAGTTTCCTCCTCATCCTCTAAAGGCACTTCGGACCACGTTTCATTTTCCATCGACAACCTCCTCGCTGCCATCGCTGTAAATAAACTTAGTTCTACCGGACGAACTAACCATTTTCTTGGTCACGGTTTTTTTAGGGGGCGGGGCATCTTCGTTTTCATCCTCATACTCAGATAAAAATTGATCTGCTCCCGTATAAACCTGCCCTTTAAATCCCTGCAAAGTTCCGTTTTCTTCGTAGTAATCAATGGCCCGCTGCTTTGCCTCTGCCGCTGTTTGTATTTGTTTCATAAGCCTGTCAAGACGCTTTGCATTAATTTTTTCATCTAGCGCGGGATTGTAAGCCCTCTCAATAAGTCTCTGGCCCTCTTTTTCTGTAAACTGAGCGCCCAATACAAGCCGAAGGTTCCTTTGAACAACCTCCTCAATGCTTTCTTGAATATCCGAAGATTCGGGATTAAATCTATCTCTAATAAATTTTGGTATTGAACCAATTACAGGACCGCTGGCACTATCGGTTTTGTTAAGCCTTTTCGAAACGTCTTTAAGCTGCCCTAAAGATTTTCTTACATCGGCATAACCACCACCAGCAACATACTCCGCGTAGTCTTTTCCGAATTTTTTATCAACTTCAATTTGTGCAGGTGTCAATGTTTTTCCTGCTACTGATTTGCCCGACGATGCAGAAGGTTTAATGCCTGTAGGAAGTTGGCCCTTTTCAAAAGTACCGTCCGAATTTTTAATAAGAACCGAACCACCCTCCCCGCCGAATCCCTTAACGATGTTTTTATCATTTTTCTTTCTTTCTAATTCTTGGCGAAGTTTTTGAACTTGCAAACCTCTTAAGTTTGAAGACTCGCCCATATTAGAAATCTTGTATTCTTGGTCAATATCACGAGCGGCCCGTTGACTTCTATCCGCACTGCTACGCTGCATACCCTTACTAAAATCCGCAAGACTATCAGAGCTAGCCGTTTTTCCGTCAACCGTACCAAATGCATTAGCGGATTCGCTAAGAGCTACCGACAAATTGCCCAGGTCGGATGATCTTTCTTGTTCATAAGCATCGGCCTGTTGCTTTTCCCGTTTCTTTCTCAAATATTCATATAGTTGAGCGTTTTCCATTTTAGCCCCTAAGAAGTTCTATATTTTTGATAATCGTCATCGTTATAAGAGTATTTATCAGGCTTATCATTGTAGAGAATCCCGGCTTGTGCGGCATTGCTGACACCGGCAACCGCTCTATTACGATCCGCTGCGGATTGATTGATGTTGTCAACCCTAGCCGACGCAAGGCCAGACTTACCTCGGGCTTTTTCGAGTAAGTTGTCGTACATCTGTTGCTTAAGCTTATCTTTCTGTTGTTGAATATCTATGCGCCTGTCTTGATTATCTCTGGCGCTTTGCTGGCGTTTCACTGCAGCATCGTTGTACATATTGCGCTGATCGATATTGGCGGCATTGTTTGCCTTGGTGTTTGCATCTGCAATGCTTTGGTCTCTGCCAAGGTTGTACCTTTGCGCTTGATTTGAAGCATCTGACCTAGAGGTTAGATACTGTTGATAATTACGAGAAGTTCTCTCATTAAAATCGTTAATAATCCCAACATTGCGCGCCTCTTCGTTCATCTCGCTATTGCGAATATTGCCGCCAAGGTTTGCAGAATTGGATAATGCTGATAACTGATTTCGATAAGATTCTGCAGCCGCTAATTGACCGGCTTGCGATTCTCTAGTCATGGCATCGCCCGACGCCGATAGCTGTGAAGCTATATCGATTCCAGAACCGAGGCGGCCCTTCCTTTGCGAATCCTGTTGTATTGCATCGCGCTGCCCCTGAGCATCGCGCCGCGCTATTTGACTGGCCGAAGAAAGTTTTTGCGCAAGCTGTGGGTCAAACTCTCCCGATGCTATTTGCTTGTAGCGTTCTAATGCGTCAAGTTGAGCCTGTCGCCCTTGCTTGGCTGCGCCCGATGCTTGAACAAGTTCGGGGTTAGTTTCTTCGACAAATTGCGCAACCTCTGGGATAAACTGGCCAACGCTTTTAAATAGCTCAGGGTCAATCCTTTCGGTGTTTAAAGCGGCAGGCGGTATATCCGCTGCAAGCTTTGGGTCATCATATACCCTGACATCGAAATTAGGAGGAACAATTGAATCAAATAACTTTTCAATTCGGTCTAGTTCCGCCGCTGATGCCCCTCTAGCTTTTTCAGCCTGATAAGCTTGCATTACGGCACTAACCGCCGCTACTGCTACCATTGCCGTTACTATCGCCATATTAACACCCCAACATTAAAGTTAGTCATTACCAACCGCCATATTTTGCTATTTCTCTGAATCCTTTTTTGGTTACGTCGCTCAGAGCTTTTTCGTTTCGTCCCGAGTTTTTACTTACTCGCCTGTCGTTTTTATCTGCTATTTCTTTGCGCTTTTGATCCGCTTCAATTTTTGCTAGTCTATCGGCTTCTGCTTTGTCGGCCTCGACTACGGCCAATCTATCGGCTTCTGCTTGGTCGGCTATTTCCTTTTCAACCCTTGCCGTTTCTGCAGCTTCAGCATCTAGCCTTGCCGTTTCTTCCCTGCCTGCAGCATCGCCGGACATCTGATCTGTGAATGTATTTCTATCAAAGCTACCACCCAAGTTATCCGCTGCAGATTGGCCAGCATATTGGCCAGCCGTTCTAATATCGCCGCCCTGACCTAGTAGGCCCATAATGTTATTGAATTGTCCGGCCTCTTTGTCGTCGATAAAATCTTGCCACTGAGTAGAATCGCCGCCCATTCCGGCTGTGTAATAATCGCCTAAACCGTCGCCCGCTTCATAGTAATTGTTTAGTGGGTTTTCTGGATCATTAGCTTTCATCTGATCGATAATGTTTTGAGCATAGCTGCCTAGGTCGCCTCTCCTTTTGGCCTCTAACGAAGCTAGTTGGTCGTCGAAGGCTTTTTCTTCTGCTCGCTGATTTGCCTCATAAGAACTAAGCAGGCCCTGCCCGAAATTTCTAACATCATCTTTATATAGTCCCGCCGTTTCTGTCCTTAGGTCCTGCGCCTGTCCTCTTGAATCGGCTAAAACATCGTTCCTCTGATTCTGTAAAGCCTTGTAGGAATTTAAAACCCCATCGCGCTCAACATTAAAATCCTGATTATTTCTTAGTAGGGCCGTATCAAGCGCGGCCTCGCCCTGGCTGTACTCGGCATCTGCTCCGCGCCTAAACAGTTCGGAAATTCCAGCATCATTTGAAAGAAGGTTTACATCTTCAATATTGGTATCTGTTTGAAGGTCGATATCATCAACATAGCCGGGATTGCTTTGAAACAAGTTAAGCCAGTCGCCCTTAGGGTTTGCATTATCTGCATAGCCTCTAACGTCGTTAGCAACAGTTCCTCGGGCAGCTTCATAGTCATCATCAGCGCCTTGAATATAGCTATTTGCTTCATTCTGCAAATTAGTCTTAGCCTGGCCAACGCTGTCTGATATTCGGTTAACATCTACCGGAGCTACTGCCTTATCACGGTTTTGGCTCATGATTCGGTTTGAGGCACCTGTCGAGTTTTGTTGTGAACTTGTTTGCCCTGGGCTAGCGGAACCGCCGCCGCTAACGCCACCGGAACCGGCCTCGCTTGTTACGCTGCCCTGGCCTCCATCGGTAATATTAGATTGACTGCTAGAACCCTCATCGTCGCCGTTCATTGCATCCATAATGCTATCAAATGCGTAGGCCATTATATGTCCCTCCCAAGTAAATCATCGGCTGGCTGTGCTTGTTCGGCTGTAGGAAGGGCCATATCTGGCTGAGCCCCCATTTGGTTTTCAGCCTCGATCGGCGGCCCTCCTCCCTGCATTGGCGGAGGTTGAGGAGGCATTTCCGGCATTGTTCCAGTCGCTGCCATTGCTGCCAACATCGGATCGGTTTCCCTGGCCAGCTTCAAATGGTCAAGAATATGTTGCTGGATCTGTTGAGCCAACGGGCTGTTATTTCTAATTTCGGGGTCATCTAGTAGCGATTTATGCCTATAGATATGCAAGGCATGTTTATCGATTGACATCGGTATAACCGTTTGACCTTCGGCAAGCCTTTCATTTTCAGACATAATCAAATCATTCTCGGATTGCTCGCCCTCTGTGATTACGCTTAAAGGCTGTCCGTCTAGTATGGAAACATAAGCCTGCATATCCTTAACAAGCCCCTTATCAAGGGATTTTTCTGCAATATCAAGCCGCCCTGCAATGGTCTGCATTAGCGGGTTAACTTCCTGCATTTCAATCGAGACAATCGGGTCTAAATCAGAGCCTTGAAATTCTTTGGCCGTAGTCTTAAAATTCTTGCCGGTAATCCTTACAAGCCTTTCAGTTCTCGCAAATTTTTTGTAAGATGTGATGGAATTCATTATCGTGTTTTCCATGCAACTCATTATATCTAGTGAGTATGCCCATAAAAACTCCAATGCATTTGTTGTCAATGTTGCAATCGCAACGCCTGAAGTTGACGCCGGTAGTTCTCCCCGTACCGCTGCATTTATTCCGCTCATTTGTTGCATATGGCCCAGAAGGACTTCAGAAAATTTGTTCACTTCTGGTGCTGTATTCAGCAAGTCTAGTTTTTCGGGCTTGCCGCCGCCTGGTATATTCTGTGGGTCATAATCTATGAAGTTCATGCCGTGAAGTTCTCGGACTTGGATATTAGAGCCGTTCGGGCTTAATATGTTTTGTACTCCAAGGGCCGATTGATTTGTGGCAATACAACTCATTGAATGGTCGAACATTTCCTGAGAAGGCAACAAATTGGACAACATCGCATAGCCACAACCAACGCCTTCGATAGGCTCTGGCTTAAGTTGTTCAATCGGTATTTTTCCGTATTTGTTTATATCATCGTAAAATATACATTTCGTACTAGCATAAATAAGCATCCTGCCTTGTGGCAATGCCGGGCAAGGCTTGTGGTACATTTCCCAAACATAAACCTTGTCCCTGTCCTGATTGCTGTCGCCGTCGATATTAGTCAAATCTTCGCTGCAGCCTGGCAAATTCATAATCTCTTGCTTAAGCTCAGGGTGTTGAGCAATGAGAGACCATCGGTTACGTTTGACGCGAGCCTCTGCCCAGTCTAAATCCTCCCAATCTTCAACGGTATGATCATAATGAAGATCGAAGAATGAGGGAGTTGAAATCTCAACATCTCCCTCGTAAAGAACTTGTTCGTCGCCATCCTCGGTTTCTTGGACAATGCGAGGCATACCCATATCGGATCGCCAAGATGTTTTTATAAAAGACGTACCTTGAACCAGGCAACGCTCTACCAACTTGGCCCGCTTTTTATCTAGGTTTTGGTCTTTCGATACCTGTCTGCTCAAAGCATTAGCAATTCTTACTTGCTCTTGAACATCGGAATCCTTAATCAAGGCAATTGCGTTAAATGCTAATTTCTGTTTAGTAAGGAGCGTTAACAGAGCCCGCACCAAGCCCCTTGCTTGGGGTACGCTCATCTTGACAAGTTCGCCTTGTTCGCCCGCAAAGTTTAAGGATGTCATATAACTTTCGGCATCTAACATCGTCGAATAGTAGGCGTAGGTATTTCGAACAACCATATCGTAAACGGGATTGTTTGAGGTCTGATAAGAAAGGTCATGCCTAGAAATGAGGCGATCGGCCAATTGTTCGGCCTCTAAGCTCATCCAATATTCTTGGTCACTTCTCACTTGGTTGTCCTCTCTTTATAAACCCTGACAATGTAGGCTACTACCTGCATATCTATGGCCTCGCCGCCTTCTCTGTGTTCGAGAATCGGCTGAATAAATGTAGTTCTTTGAAGATAAAACGGCATGAGCATTCTAATTATTGGAGCTGGTTCGGTATTGATATAGTTATTGATTTGATCGGTCATGCCCCAACCAAACAAGCCCCAAGGCTCAAAGCCCCAACCTTCAGAAATGGCGACGTTGTTGGCCTTCCAATCTATTTCGCTCGAGCTACCATAGGCATGGCCTGCAAACGTGCAAAATAATCTGCTTATGCTTGGCGTCCTGGTGTGCAACATCATTTGAGACCATTGCTTACCACGGTTGATCGCCCCGCCGTGATATGGGGCCATCTTAATCCGAGATATAAGCCGCTCATAAAGTACGGGAGTATCAGCCGCTACAAGGCTAGTCGTGACAGGTACGGTAATATTGTAGTTAGATCCCGATACCAGGCTAACCGATTCCACTCGGGTAATAATATCGTTTAGAACCATAAAATCGCCTGGCTGTGGAACCCGGACGCTAGACGTTATAACAACACTATTTTGATCCGAAGCAACAGAGACCACAACAACGCTATAATTTTGCTTTGCGTGATCAATCCTAGTTCCTTTTTTGCGCTCCTTATTAATCTTGTTGCCCGTTGTTATAGAATACAAGGTATCGCTCGGACCAATTACGGCATCTTCGAAAAGTTCGTCCGATTCTGTCCATGTGTCGTTAATAACGTTGTGCATCAAGGTTTTGGTCTTAGTCGATTCGTTTGGATCGGCTGTGGATATCCTGTAGGTTCTATCTGAATCATAAGCAACAGCCGAGGTAATCGCGTCGATATTCGAAAGGGTCGGGAGATACTTAACCCGGTTGTCTATCCGAATCGAAACAATGCTTACGGCGCTATCATTGGCAAGGCAAACACCCTCACGAGATAAGAAATATACTTGGTTGTTCATCGTCGCCGCACTATCTGCAGCAATGATTTTTGTGGTCCCGTCGATTTGGGTAACTGTAAAATTAGATGTAGAATCGCCGGTAATCTTAAAAACCCCGTCCTCTTTAAGAACTATCAAAGAGTTTCTAAGCGGGACAATTCTTTTGATTTCTTTGTTTCGGGATCCCACCGGAATTTTGTTAAGTAGGGGCACCGCTTCAGGCTCCCCAATTTTAGCAACATAAAGCATATGAGGCTCTGGGTCATTTTTCGAAAACACCTGAGTTCCCGAGCTAAACGAGGATGGTAGTACCGGAGCAAATGCAAGGGCCGGAGTTGAGCCACTTGCCCTAAGATAGATCGGTAGGCCAAAGCCTTTGGCAGTGATTCGGATTTTTCCGGGGGTATCAGATATTCCAGAAATGTAGTTACCCACAACCACGCTAGAATCATCTCGATTAATAGCCCGAATTATACCCCTAGCCGTATTCCTTAGCTGGACCGATACCGAAGCGCTTGTTTTGTCTAGTTGAAAAATTGGATATGTCCCGTTGTCGATGCCTTCGAAATAGAGCTCAGTTTCGGCATTGAAGCTAACGGACGCCCCTCCCGATGTTAGGGATATCTCAAATGTATTGGTTGCCTTGCTTACAACATAATAAGCGCCTGCAGCTAAGCTAGCGCCTGTTATGGTGTGGATATATATCTTGTCGCCATCTAGTAGGCCGTGGGCTGTATAGTCAATTTGAAGGTCGCCGGTCGAATTTGTAATTGAATCAGATTTTACTGTTGCATTGCCAACGCCTGCCCGAGCAACATAACGTCTGGTTGTGGTGTCAACTTTGACTTCTATATAATCAGCATCGGACAATGATCCGGCTGCGACTACATCAAGTTGGAGGTACTGACGAGCAGTACAATTGCCGTAAAATACATGAGTTTGAAATAAGGCCAGATCTTCGGCAAGCGGAGGTTGATAGTTGGCCTGGGCCTCGCCTTCCCTAGAATTTGGATTGGTGTATAGTTCCGGTGCAAAGTCAACAAGTACATCATCTACCTCATCTTGATAAATTATAAATCCCGCAGAAATCTCCGATGAAGAAAGTTCTTTTTCTTCTATAAGCCTAAAGTCTGCAGTAGGTACTGTAGATGATGCCCCTGATTGTGTTGTCCTGTAAAGCTGGTAAAACCAACTTTGGTCCGTTGATGTAATAACGGTGGGTATAGAAAATTCATAAAGTCCTGATCTGGTTGCCGTATAGTCTAGCGTGCCTGTAGTTGGATCGCCCGCACTAGTTGAGTAGGTAAACGTATCAGCGCCGGTCACTGTAATTGTGTATGTGCCATCGGCATGGTCCGAGGTTCCGCCCGTAACAATTACGGTCATTCCCGTGGCTAGGTTGTGCCCTGCATTGGTCGCGGTCACGATATAAGGGCCGGAACCGGCAGAGGTATAGGTTGCCCCGATTACCTTCGAGTTGGTTAAGACTAAAATATCAGAGGGAGCGCCAATAATTAAATTCTGATTTGCATCGCGTCTCCCAAATAGCGCCCTAACGCCGAATTGAGTTTCTGCAGCAATGGGGCCGTTAGCAGCTAAGAAAGCTCCCCGAATATCTAGGGCCGGAGGAGCGCCTGATTTAAATATTGTTCCGTTATAGGCATCGATTTTCATAATGCCGTTGTCACTGGTTACATAAAAATTTCCGTTTTCTTCGAGCCCTCTAGCATTCCGGCTTGTTAGTGCCATTGTCTCGCCCGTTAAATCTGTCTCCGTCCCGGTTTCGTTTGGCGTAGTTCCGGCATCTGTAAAGTAGGACAGTTTTGAATTGTATGCGGCGAGTAGCTTGTTTTGAAACAGAAAGAGTTTGTTTAGTGTTCCCGATCCGGGGGCAAAGTATTGGTAAAAACCTCTAGTTTTCTTCACCACGTCATTTTCAGAAATGATGATATTTAGAGCCTCCTCCATTGCACCATCAGGAACATTGAAGCTGTTTGCTTGTGAAAACAAACCTAAGAACTTCTTAATTTCGGGGGCTGCATTAGGCATTAAGGATAATACCCTCCCCGTACTCTATAGCGTGATCCGTTGCCCTTGCCCTTTAATAGTCCGTTGCGGTTGACTATCTTAGTTGATTCGCCTGAAATTCTTGGTGCTAAAAGGCTACGAGCGTTTTTCTCGGCATTAGGGGCACCCGAAACCAGTAGTTGCGCACCTTCGTAGTCGCTCATTGCATAAAGTATTCTTTGGCCTGTCCAAATTTCGAGTAAAGGAACAAGTTCGTTTGGTATCTGAAGTACAGGGGTTTTTCCTGATTCACAGATATAGTCACCCGCCACAAGGCCGGTGGGTACATCGGTAGACGATGCAAACGATATTACCGGATCGGCAACCGAAGAAACATCAACATCAAGCGAGATAACAGAGTTGCCAGATTTGCCCTGAACAAAATCAATCTCGGAGCTAGAAGTTATGTTGCTAGGCACTGTTTCACATGTAACATCGGCACCCGAAACACTTACCACTTTTGCGCAATCCTGAAGCAACACAAAATCACTGGGAGCCAGGTCGTACCATTCGAGTAGGCTTAGACTAGTTCCCAATGGGCATGGCGCTAAAACAACCTTGTCTCCCTGGAAATAAAATCCCGAAGGTATTCCGCTAGTTCCCAAAAGATGCTCATCTTCTAGGGCATATTGAGCGAGATTTGAAACGCTTGTGCTAGATCCGTTTTGAAGCTTTAACTCTCTAAACGTCCGGCCAATCGACCGATAAGGAATATCATAGGTATCCGTCCCAGAAGTAATCGCCTGAGTAGCCTTAACAACAAAATACTCCTTATTGACCGAGAGCATTAGGGGAATAATGTGTTCCCTCATTGCATCATCGGCCATAATTAGCAAATTGGTATCGTTTAGAGTAGAGCCATTAGCCGGAAATGTTACGCGGCGCTTGACTCGCTCTAAAAATGCATCGGTTGTAATACTCATTATGCCCTTGCCTTACGTTTTCGCCCCTTTGGTTTCATCGCCTTTTCAATAGATTTTTCCATTGAAGGATTAGCCCTTTTAGTAGCTACAACCATTGTTGCAGTGCCCGCTCTTTTTGGCGGCGCGGCCTTGGGGTTAAAGTAGTCGCGTTTCATCTGGGTTAATTCGTCTACATCTTCCTCCTCTTCACCTTCCTCCTCATCTTCCGAAAGGCTAGACTCATCAACTTCCAAATCTCCCTCTAAAGATGCCTCGCCGGCCTCTTCTAAAGAATCTTCGAGTTCGTCGCCGCTAAGGTCTACGTCACCCTCTTCGGCTTGTAGCTTGCTCATTACTTTCTTGAGCTCTTTAAGCTTTTCTAAAAAAGCTGATTTATATCCTTTTTCCATTTCGTTCCCCTTGTTAAGCTTCGCTTAGCATGTATTCGGCATAAACTCTTATCGCACCGGCTGTTAGCGCCTCAACTGCAACGGTTGCTACTAGTGTTTTTGACGCTGAGCTTAGTTTGATAAAATTTGATGTTGCATCATCGACGATAGTTGCTAATGGAGCGCCTGCATCCCATACATCGCCGACCGCTGATATTGCCACTGCTGATACAATGTCATTGGCACCCAAGATGCTTATGGCTAGAGTAGCCGCATCGGTTGCCGATGTTAGAGTTGTTAGTACTTCATAATCAACGCGAGTAATGATTGCATAGGCAGGAATTGAAGCGCCGATTGCAATTGCACCAATAGCACCGCCATCAACAGCAAAATCATATTTTCCTAAACTCATTCTTTGAACGCCGAGATTAGTTATTGCTGGTGTTGCCAGGGTTACTTCAGAGCTAGTTGCCGCGCTTGACCTAGAAAGTTCAACCCAGTAAGTACCGTCCCAAAACAAGTATAGAGATTCGTATTGCAAAGGTTCCCATGCATCTTGTAGTTTGCAGTTTCCGCTATCAGCTAGTTGGCATGAGTAAGAACTTCCAGAAATAAGCTCTAGCACCAGCTTGTGGCCTACAATTTTGCCGTCTAATAGCGTAAACGTCCGATTTGCAGCCGTTGCATTGTCGCTCCTTAGCTCAATCAAGCTATGGCCTTCTGAATCAATTGACTGGTCATCCGCTGACAATGTTACTGCTAGTTTTGTCATGCCCAACGGCTGACCTTGAACTAAATTACCTGATCTGAAGTTACTCATTTTCTTCTCCTATAGTGGGCGATGGCCCTTAATATTTACTGATAAATAACTCTATTAAACCCGCCGCAAAGATTAAATCAGAGCCGCTATAAGTTTCTTGGTGTAAGTCTGATCCGTACCAGTCGGCGTCGTGTTCGCGTTCCCAAAGGTACTCGGTTGATCGGCAAGTATTGTCCGGCAAATGGTCGGATGGAAATTGACTAAGTCCTATAAGAAGTTCGGTACATTTATATAGATTGCCATCTGTTATTAGGGCGCGGGCTAGTTGAAACAAGCTGTTAAATTCATTTCGCTCGGCATGTTCATGGATTCTATCGGCCATTGTCTTAGATACGTGGCCATCCATGTGAAGCTTTAAAAGTATGATTAGGATTTGGAGGTGAGCCTCATAGCCTTTTAGTCCCGAAGGAAAGACCATAGGAATTTGTCTAAAAAATCTATCGTTTCGCCCGCCCAAGTTATCGACGATATCAGTACAAAGCTTTTTCATGTTGGGAGTGAGATAAACGCGGGCAGGGTCTCCGTCGCCTATTTTAAAGCCGTGACCTTTAGCAAAGTTAAACAGGTCCTCTACTACCCCTATATCTTTTTTAGCGTAGGCATACCACAACACCCCTAGCAACATATCGCGGGATACTGTAGAGCCTGACCGCCCCGAACTAAAACAATCCCGGCTTGGCGTTCTATACCAGCGCCCTCCGTCCCTAGCTGCGAAAAGATTGACAGGAGAGCCGCCTACTGCAGATAAAGAAGTAAATAGAAGGCTATCGCATCCAGGCAAAAACCCGTGGCTGTCTCGAAGTTCATGGCTCCACAGAATATAGTTGTCTTTCTTTTCTTTGACGCTATTTAGCAAATCATGAGGAACGACAAGAGGAACCAGACTGATATTTTTCTCAGGAATAATTATGCTCTTGATTTTTTTCCACCAGCTCATCATTGTCCTGTTCATTCAAATTCAAGCTACTACATAAGATACAGAATACGTCCCAGATTCCGGCGACGTTACTGACACTAATGTATTGGCGCTAGTTTCAGATATATTTAAAATTGCTACCGACCCGTCTGAATTTGAATCTAGTCTAATAGCTGCATTAGCAGACGCATTGCCTTTACACATCACGGTAGCCTCTTGTGGAGGACGCATAGAAGCGGGCAGCAACGTAGAAGATACTGCATTAGTTTTGCTGCCAGACCATGTAGGGTTATCAATCGTCATTGTTACTAAATTGCCCAGCCTAGTAGCTCTTACACTTCCTCCCGTAAAGCCCCCGTCAGCTGTAAAGCTGGTGGTTTCATAGCTAGGCAACAACCCTGATAATGTGTCAGTAGCTAAGTATGATTTGTCTATTATTTCCCAGTTTGATCCATCGCAAATAACAGTAACCGAATCATTATCGGAAGCCATCGTTAGAGTAGCCGCCCCGTCAATTGCCTCGGAACCCTCGCCATCAACAATTACTGTCCCACTAGCATTATCAACTTTTTTAATAGTTATGATTCTGTGGGCGTTTGCCGAAGCCGTTGGAAGTGTAATGGTTCGGTTAGATGTGCTTGTCGTAACACCCACGGTTCTTAGGTTGTCACTATCCGTAATGGTGTAATCTGCGCTCTTGGCTCCGTAGTTTGCACCAGTAGCAGAGATGGCAGCAATTGAAACATCGACGTAAGCTTTTATGGATTGTTGTGTTGCTATTTTAGAGTCTGAATCAGATGACATCGTATCTTCATCAAGTACCGCTGACCCACTGACGCCGGTATTTATTACGGGGCTTGTTAGAGTTGGCGTCGATAGCGTCGGGCTATCCAAAGGTGCTTTTAAATCCATCTGTGTTTGAATGGCCGAGGTAACGCCGTTGACATAGCCAAGCTCTGTGCTTGTTGTCGTCGATGCTACTAATGCCCCGCCTGCAGTAGATGCAACAGCCTTGCTTGCGGTAAGCGATACTGTCGCTTCCTTAGAATTTATTTGATCTTGAATTGCCGAGGTAACGCCGCTAACGTAGTTCACTTCTGTAGTTGTAGGAGTAGCAGCAACGGGTATGCCGTTAGCATCTGAGACAAGCACCCTGGTTGCTGTAATCGCTGCAGCCTCGATAATTGTCCCGCTGCTTGATTTCATTACCCTGTTATTGCTTAGGGCCGAACTAGAGTTTGTGCCACCATTTGCAACCGGCAAAATTCCTGTCACCTCTGCAGTAAGGCTTATGTTATCGGGATATCTGACATTGAACAAAACGCGCCAATCTGTGTTTGTGGCGTCGTATTGAATCATTACAGATTGTTTGTTTTTGTTAAGGACTAAGGTTGCTTCGCCTAAAATTGTTTCCGATCCATTAGGCGTGATTGTTATGTTGTTCGAGCCCGCATCGCCTGTGCCATCGACGAACAAAAACATCTGGCCATCTGCTCCGACCGGTAAAGTTACAGCAACAGCACCAGGTGCGGCTAGTTCGGTGATAACTGTAAAATCGGTTGTGTTCGATACTGTGACCGGAGTAGTTGTTGCAGTTCGAACGGCTTGAAACATCTCGGACTTAATCGCTGCGTTTGTTCCAAGCGCGATTAAAAAGTTGCTTAATGATGCCCAGTTTCTCTCGGTAGCCGAAGGAATACTATATGTTGTTCCGTTCCATGTGATTGTTTGGGACACGCCTTCTACTCCTTACATAGATATTTAAAAGTGTAGCCTCTGCATTTTTTTCTATTCATCAAGCAAACACCAGAAATACCGCTTTTGCTAAGCCCCATTTCTCGGGCCGCCTCGGTCAAACTTCTAAATATTTTATTGGTTTCGATGCATTTAACTCGCTTGGAAGATGCTCTTGCTGACGCTAAAACGGCTGGCATCACCTGATCTATGGGCCTTCCGTTTGGCCAGATATTCTTACCTATTTTCGATTTAGATATTTTGTCTTTAGTTGCTTGAGTTTGGTTTTTACCGGTTCTTGCGGTTCGAATTTTCGCCGCCCTTGTACCGCTGAGCATTGGAATGCCTTGAATGTTTCGGTTATACCTCAGGCTGACGGGCAAATTTTCTATATTTTCACGCTCAGTATGTTGCAAATCTTCCAGGCTTACACAATTAGCTACAACACCGTACTCAAAGTTTTCTTTGCCAAGCCGGCCAATGTCTTTTGATAGCTGACTGCCTCGCATATGATACCGGCCCAGATGCGCTCGAACTCTGTGCAAATAATTACCCCTAGTTGCGCCGATATAAATCTTGCCGCTAGCTTTGTTTTTTAGAAAATAAACCGTCAAATCAAATTACCTCAAAGGCAAAGGGGGCCGAAGCCCCCAGATTTAATTAGCTTGCTGATTCGTGATCGATATTTTTGATCTTGATATTCTGCGACGGTGCATAAGTGAATATGTACTCATCAGAGAATGACTTGAATTGGTAGCCAGCTTGATTTTCAAGAGGCTTGATTAAATCGCCTTCGATTCCTGGGACTTTAAAGCCAGTCTGAGCCGAGCCGGATCGTTTCCAACATTCAGGCTTAAGAATGAATGCATCGCCTTCTTTAACACCACGATGTGCTTTAACAACGATTTTTCCGGTTTGAGTGTAATACTCAATATCCATGAAACCATTTTTAGCAGCGTTTTCAGAATATGACTTATCATAAACTCTTAGGCCAGCCTCGGTTGTACTCATTGTTGACCAAGAAAGAGGATTTACATAGCAATGTAACTCACCCTCAAGGCCAGCGCCGTTAACAGCATCAGCAACAGAATCTTGGACAACGCTAAGGCCAAGCTTTTTATTTTCAGCATCAAACTCATTGCCCCTGAAAAGTTCGAAGTTTGAATTATCAATTCCAAACAAAGTTCCGGCTGTAGTAAGGATATAATCAACTCCATACATTTCGCCCTGAGTTTCCCATCCATCATAAACAAGCTTGTGAGAAGTAGCGCTTGATGCTGCGATAGGAGTAAAGTCTACTGTTAAGTAGCCGTATCGAGCATTTACGCTAACGAGTTTGCCGCTTGCAACGGTAGTACCGCCCGAAGTTTCGATCTGCTTAACTTTGATACCTTTTTTGCCAACCCAATGGCCTGCAGCAAATTCACCCTTTTGCATTAGGACCGCTTTGCTTGCTGCATTGATTCCGGCTGTAAAGGTAACGCCGTTAAGAGTTCCGCCGCCGTTTGTGAAGGATACGTTTCTATAGCTACCTGAATAGTAAGAAACATGACCAAGGCCGCCTGAGGACTGGCCATACCATCGAGATACTTCTTTAAGCTTGTTATGTGATTTAAGGTTGTTTTTAGTAACAAACTTAGTTGCTGCCAAAAAAGCCTTTTCACTGCCCAAAGAGCGAGAAATGGTCGCAAATGGGAGGATTGAAGGAAGGATAGAAACATAAGGGCTAACGCTTGTTTGCTTAACAGCGCCGGCAATTGCGGGATTGATTTCGAAGGCATCTTGTGAAGAGCCTCCAAAAGTAATACCAACCTCATCTCCTAAGATGACATCTTCTTTAAATGTGTCTCCAACTTTAGAGCCATCTTCCCAAGCAATATCCTTGGCTAGTTGCTGGTCATCGGGCACCAGGTCGTGCATATCTCCGTAAACCGTTTTGAATAACTCTATAGCGTCGTTATTTGATTGCTGTCCCATTATTTAAACTCCTTTCGAGAGCTAATTGTTATTTGCTTATCCAGTGCAATTCGATTTCGATTGTTCCCGCTGTCAATGCATCGAAATCTGGGCTGTTACCAAAATTAACTTTAAAACCGATGTTTCCAAGTGATCCGGCTACGGCTGCAGTTTCTAGGCTTGAGCCAGTTAGAGCCCCACCTTGAACTTGACGCTCAACTAGAGTGTTCGATGCCGAGTAGCAACGCGCTACCATTTGAACAACTTCTTTGCACTGGCCATCCATTTGAACCAGGCCGCCGAAAGCATCAGCTCCCATTGAGGTTGCGTCAAACTGTGCCGCTGTAAACTCTGAAGCTGTTCCTAGGAATGCATCCATAACCGCTTGAGATGCAAATGCATCAAAAGTAACCAAAGAGGCGCTGTTAGCAATAATTCCGCTGGCTGTCTTAGCCGCTGTTATTTTATATTGAAGGCGTAGGATATGAGGATTAACCTTACCCAATTGATCATTGTAATACATTAAGCTGCGCATAATATTTCTCTCCTTATGAGAATTTGCTTTCCAAGTTATCAAACCATTGATCCGTACCAACGGTTTTAGTTCCCTTAGGTTTTTGTTGATTTCCTTCGGCGCGGTAACGCCGATTGCCCTTGCTGCCCATTACTCTTTGAACTTCATGCTTTCTTATTTTTTCGATAACCTCTTTGGGTAGGACTTTAAATAGTTCCTCTGCCTCTAGTTGGGGTAGATACTCGCCGATATCGCTTAAGATGCCTTTTTTAGCGTACTTAACCGCATCTACAGCACCGATTGGACCGGTTTCTGCATTAATTCGAGCAATCATCTCATCTACAATACGAATCACTAAACGAGGACTTGGCTTTTTGCCTTCGGCCCTTAGTGCTTCACCAACTTCCTTGTCAAGGTCTGCATGGGCCTTTGTCCTGTAATCGTCCTGCTCCCGTTCCTTCCTAA
>Ga0222673_1000217_pt1 | contig 32890 bp, 35 predicted proteins | sample AntAcemetagen801_FD_179845 | JGI IMG/M metagenome (GOLD analysis project Ga0222673, IMG submission 179845) | Saline water microbial communities from Ace Lake, Antarctica - #801 | ecosystem: Environmental > Aquatic > Non-marine Saline and Alkaline > Saline | place: Antarctica: Ace Lake...
CCGACTTGGCCTCGGCTATTTCCGTTGTCGCCTTCCCAGTGTTAGCCCTCTTCACCGACTTAAGTTTCAGCCTAATTCTTGCTCTTGCAGTTTTGGGAGCGGTTATTGATCCAGCCGGATATACCGCGCGAAAATCAATTATTCCCGACGTAGCAACGGCGGCAAAGATCAATCGCGATGAACTTAATGGTGTGTATGAAGGGCTATTCGCCCTTGGCTGGACTATCGGGCCTCTCATTGGGGCACTGTCAATTGCAGCTTTTGGCCCAATCAATTCATTCTGGATACCGGCGGTCCTGTTCGTCGTAGCGGCACTGTGCATTCTCGCTTTACGGGTTCGTGACGCGGGTCAAGACGCTCGAGCAGCCAAGGCTGCATTACCTGAGCAATCGAGCCACAGTTTTTGGTATGAAGCAACCCAAGGGTTCACGGTGCTTTGGCGGGATCCCTACCTTCGAACAATCACGATCGCCATGATCTTTCTTGCGGGTGTCTATCTACCAACGGAGGGTCTGGTTCTCCCCGTGTATTTTGAGTCCACCGATAACGCACTGGGCTTAGGAATCGTGATTTCAGCGATGGCTGGCGGTGGAGTGGTGGGTGCATTCCTCTACGGAACGCTGAGAAGGAGATTTAGCTACAAGACAATTGCTCGACTGGTTCTCCTCGGAACCATGGCGGCGCTGATTCCTATGTCGCTGCTGCCACCGCTTCCCATCTTGGCAGGTTTTGGTTTTCTACTCGGATTGGCTTGGGGACCCATGAACCCTCTGATCAACTCACTCGTTCAGACTCGCGTTCCGGCCGATCTACAGGGTCGGGTTTTTGCAATTGAACTTTCACTTTTTTACTCATTCCCTCCAATTGCAATGCTGGTGACCGGATTCGCGATCGACGGCATTGGCGTTCAAGCCGTCTACCCCATCCTTGCTGCGCTGGTGGTGGCGGGCAGTGTTGTTACGTTGGGCACCAGAGCTCTGCGCACACTTGATCAAGCCTGAGCACAACTGGATCATTCAACGTTCCACAGTGGACCAAGAACTGCCGCATCGGTTTTTCCTGCGGAAATTCCCAAGGTAATGGCGGGAATAATCGTCGCAGGATCCATAAAGTTTGTCGAAGGATCAGGGCCCGCAATGGTCACGTGGACCGTTGAACCCTGAGCTCTAAGTTCGCGAGCTTCACGCTGGGCTGTGCCCGGTGCAATCCGCTCGGCTATGCCAAATGCTGGATTCACGTGCTCTGGAGGGTGTGCTTCAAAATCAAACATGCCAATAATGAGAACAAATTTTGCGCCAGTAAGTGCGAGTCCATGTGTACTTGAATCGCTCACTCCCCCGTCCATGCAGAATTGGTCACCGAGCCACGTGGGGCCATTGACTCCTGGCAGTGATGAACTTGCAGCTGCAGCGACGGAGATAGGAATTCCGTTTGCCTCGCTCACGATCAATGATTGGCCCGTGTAGCAATCCGTTGCGGTGGTGTGGTGTCCAATCGGCCAAGAGTCCAAACCAAGAATCGCGTTCAACGAGAGGATGTACTTGTCAACCGGTGAATTGTGTGCGGCCATTGCAGCGCGACCAATCTGGTTGAGCGAATCCTTGGTTATCTCGGTTGTCGCACCCATGACACTTTGAGCCCGAACCTGAGACTGTGCACCCACACTTATGTTGAGCAATTTGTTTGCCTGATCTGGGTCAGCGCCAAGTTTATGAAGTGTTTCACTAACTTCTATCAACTTGCCGCCCTTAATCGCAGCCCCTACGATCGAACCGGCGGAGGTTCCCAGAGTTACATCGGCTTGTGCCAGATCCACACCTTCTTGTGCTAAGCCTGTTGCGTAGCCCAGCATCCAAGCGAGGAACCACTCTCCACCGCCGCCGAACGCGATTGCCCTCTTGGCTCCTGTAGCAATTGAATCAACGTGCTCTGTGTATCTCGCCATTGATGTGAGTCCTTATGTGAGTCGATGCCGGTTTTGATTGCGTGTAGTTTCCCATGAAAGCGCACCTGCGAATTTAGGGCCATGATCAGTTTCGTAGCTCGCAACTCCCCGTGTCCACTGATCCAAGGTTCTTTGTCCACAAATCACTGGCCGCAATAGCTTCCCGCAGTTCACTATTTGTCAGTGCATAACCGATATCCGAATCACTGTTGGATCCAAAGACTAAACCAAGAACTTGACCGTCTTGATTGACTAATGGACCCCCACTGTTTCCTGGCATTACGCGGGAACGAAGCGAGTAGACCTTGCGCTCAACACCAATGTCACCATAAATATTTTCACCCCGTGCACTGAGAACTCCACTGATTCGTGCCGGTGTTATCGACAAACTGCTACCACCCGGAAATCCAGCAACTGCAGCGTTTTCCCCAACTGCACCTCTGCCCTTTGCGAACAGGGCAACACGGGTATCGAGCCCCTGCGTCGCAATCACAGCGACGTCTTTTTGTGGATCAAAATAGATCACTTTTCCAGGTACCGAGTTTGCGAAACCCTCAAGTCGCACCTGTAGGTCGCTAACTCCCGCAACCACGTGTGCATTTGTTAACAATCGTCCTGGCGCAAAGTAGAAGCCCGACCCGGAAACACTTTGATCGCATTGCTCTGCATCTCCGGTCAACCGAACTGTGAAAGTTTTGACCACAGGTAGGACATCTGGAGAGATTTCTGCATCTGGTTCAGCCACATCAGTTGAAGGATCTTGTCCAAATCCGTTCACGATTCTGGGAATTCCTGTTTGACCCACCAGTGTGCTGACGTTCCTAAATATTGCCCGGGCTTGATTGGGCACCAGTGAGTCAAGGGTTGACAACACCTGCGAAGTACCGACTTGACCGGCTATCGAGTTGCTTGGTAAAAACACGAGCACACTTGCAATTACCCAACCCACCAAGGCGAAGGCTAAGACGTTGAGCGCAGATCCCGCAAATGAATCGACAAATTTCACTGGCCTCCAGGTCAAACTCTCTCGCAATCGACGACCCAAAATTGAGAGCAGAACTTGACCCAAGACTGCACTAGCAAGGACTGCGGCACCTAAAACAATTACCGAAATGGTCTGATCTGAAACGAATGACTTAATAACACTTGGGAGCCACATCAATGCCGCAATTCCACCGCCCAAGAAACCGGCGAAACTCAGAACTCCTGCCACAAATCCCTGACGCCAACCAGCCCAGGCGAAAATCACGAGGGCCCCGATCAGGATCCAGTCAACCGTATTCACATCCGTGCTCCGCGGGGGAATGTACTTTTCATACAGGAACCACTCGATCGCGGTCCCACGGAATACTCCACCCTGAAAGTTCAAACAATGTTGATAAAAGACCTCCCGTAAATCCCCACACCAGAAGATTACTGACCTCAAAAGCGTCGCCCATATAGCCAGACGGATGTCGAATCCGGACCCGATTATCGGGATTAATGAATTCGGAAATGGGAACCCTGTGGACACTGGCCACTTCATTCGAGTCCCGCGCGTACACATCGGATGGGCTATGCCACCAGCCAAGAATCGGTGACACCACATAATTACTGATCGGGATCCACAAGTCTGGAAGCTGCGCGAATGGCGTAACTCCTACGGGATTCAATCCAGTTTCTTCATGTGCTTCACGCAGGGCTGCATCTGAACTAGACCGATCGGTGGCCTCGACTCGCCCGCCAGGGAATGCAGGCTGCCCACTGTGCAAGCTATTGTCCGTGGCGCGTTCGATCAGGAGAATGTCTTCTTGGTCACCAAACAATACGAGCACGGCCGAGTGCACACCAACCCCAGCAGTTGGAATGAATTGCGTGAGCTTTGACGCTTCAATTCCGTCCACCGCACGCGCCACCGGATCCAGCCAAGTTGGCAAGGATTCAGTTGACCCGGGCATAAGCGTTCCGTGGGTTGACCAGTTCATCTGGTTATTCCTAAGTACTGCGAAAGCAGAGCGTCGAAAGTTTGGTCGTTAGGAATTGAACCATCCCAGCGACCCATGATCACGCCTTCTGGCGAGACAAAGTAGGTGACGGGTGGTCCCGGAATATTCAGCGGGGCACGAGTATCCCCCGCGCGGTCATAAACAGATGGATAGGAGATGTCAAAATCCTGCATTAATTGGAGTGCTTTCGTCGGGTCATCTTCAAGATTTATACCAATGAAATCGGCTTTGCCTTTGAGGTCGCGGGATGCTTGTGCAAGCAGTGGCAATTCTTCAATACACGGTGGACACCAGGACGCCCAGACGTTAACAATCATCGGCATTCCACGAACTTGGGCGAGAGAGATCACCGATGTGTCACCCAGACAGTCAAAAGCTTGGTCAGGCAAACCAGGAATTGCTGCATCAGGGTTCGGTACCTCTGCAGGGCACGGGTCGAGGTCCACTTCTCGCATGAGCGCAAGAAGCTCGGCGTCGCGATCCAATCCACCTTCCTGAGTTTCCTCACTGATTGGAATCGTCGTCTCAACTAGTTCGCCAGCGGTCTCGTTGCTTGCGCAGCCGGTGAGCACTAATCCAGCGCTGATCAATAAAACACTCTTTCGAAGCTTCACGCCGAGTTTCATGCGCGACCCTGCGATTTGACAAGTTTCTCTGCTTCGTCAGGGTCAGTGGGGCCTTCACCGAAAGCCGGGCATTTTTTTGCAATCGTGCAAGCTCCGCATGCAGGTTTTCTAGCATGACAGACCCTCCTGCCATGCCACAAAACAAGATGTGAAAGTTGCGTCCAGTCTTTTGCTGGAAAGAGTCGCTCAATGTCTCGCTCAATCTTGACCGGATCAGTATTCACGGTCCAACCGAATCTGCGGGCCAATCTCCCGAAATGCGTATCAATTGTGATTCCGGGCAATCCATATGCATTCCCCAACACAACGAAGGCGGTCTTACGACCAACGCCAGGCAAGCACACCAACTCTTCCACTGTTCTCGGGACTTCACCACCAAACTCAGTCTCTAGCTTGGCTCCCATTCCAATCAGGGTTGTTGCCTTATTTCGATAAAAGCCCGTCGGGCGAATCAACTCTTCGAGTTCTTCTTGGTTGGCTGCTGCGTAGTTCGCGGCCTCCGGATACCTGGTGAAAAGACTCGGGGTGACTGCGTTGACCCGTCGGTCTGTGCATTGGGCGCTGAGAATCGTGGCGACAAGTAGTTCAAGTGGTGAGGTGAAGTCCAACTCAGGTCCGGCATCCGGGTAGGCCCTGGCCAATTCTCGGAAAATCCACCGAGCCTGCTTGACCAAAACAGGATCAAGAAGAATTGACGTTGGGGTTGTGGACTTAGTGGCTGGCACCGTCCTAGGTTAATTCCCGGCAAATGCTTAGTCGCCCCCCGACCTAAGGCGGGTTTCAGCACGATCCAATAAAGTGCCCTTAGCGGGGAGAACCAAGTTCATTTCCGGTAACAATCTTTGGCGAAAGGGGTACACATGGAGTCTGTTTTGCATCAGTCCCCACTTTTTGCATCTTTAGACCAAGAGGGCGCCCAAGCCCTCATGGAATCACTCACCGAACAGATTGTCGCAAAAGGCGAAATCCTATTCCACGAGGGCGAATTTGGAGACCACCTGTTTCTCATCCTCGAAGGAAAAGTGAAGCTGGGCCATGCCTCCACCGACGGTCGGGAGTCGCTCATGGCGGTCCTTGGTCCGGGCGAAATGTTTGGAGAACTTAGTCTCTTTGACCCAGGCCTGCGCGCAGCAACCGCGACTGCCCTGACACAGGCCCGTGTGTTTCGGCTGGGAAACACTCAACTCATGCCGTGGCTTGCAGGTCGACCCGAGGTCGCCGCAGCACTGCTTCAGGCACTCGCCCGCAGATTGCGTCGCACAAATGAAGCAATGGCAGACCTCGTTTTCAGTGACGTTCCGGGGCGAGTTGCAAAAGCACTCATGGAACTGGGTGAAAAATTTGGAACGTTAATCCCGGGTGGATTACTCGTCACGCACGACATGACCCAAGAAGAACTAGCACAACTGGTCGGTGCATCTCGCGAGACTGTTAACAAGGCTCTCGCTGACTTCGCCCAACGAGGCTGGATCTCACTTGAGTCCCGTCAGGTGCTGATTCTTGACGTTGAAAGGCTTGGCAAGCGAGCCCGCTAATTAACTATCTCCCTATTCAAGTACAGCAACTGAGCTGCCACCGTAAGTTCTGCGGCAACACGGACTGCTGGATCAACATCTGAGTAGACCACGTTGACAATCGATTCAACCGTAACATTGCCTTCATCTACCGCGGATCGAATGTGGTCAAGTCTTTGGATTCGATGTTGTTCATAGAAATCAATTAATGCAACGGGGCTCTCGGAAATTGGGCCGTGACCTGGCAGCAGAGTTGTGATTCCTTGTTCATTGCAATGATCACGGAGTAATCGTAAAGAGTCAAAGTATTCACTCAATACACCATCTGGGTGGGCAACCAACGTTGTTCCACGACCCAGAATGGTGTCGCCACTCAGCAAATACTCTCCAGTTGGGGTGCTCACCGTGATACAGATGCTGTCGGAACTGTGTCCTGGAGTTTGATGCATGGAAAGTTCAACTGAACCTAAATCCAACCCGGAAATTTCACGACTCGAAATTACGGGAGCACCAACCAACTCGGCTAAATCGGGTGCACCTTCAGAGTGGTCAAGGTGAGCGTGAGTGAGAATAATTGCCTCAATGGGTCCACGTGCCAGTTGTGAAATTCGTTGCAGATGCCCAATATTTGCCGGACCTGGATCAACGACCACGTGCTTACCGCTTTCTGCACCGATTAAGTAGGTATTAGTGCCTTCAAGGGTCCATGGTGAAGGGTTGGGCGCAAGCACACAATTAATGTCTGAAGAAATAATCCCACCCATCCATGGTGGCGGCTTTTGCTCACTATTCATGCGAATGCCTTACTCATGGGAACCAGTTGTTTCCTGCTTGGCTCTGCCAACATCGAATGAGATGATTTCACCGGTCAAACCGTGGACTAAATCCCAACGAATCTCACCGTTCGAATCAACAACAGGCTTGGGTAATCGGGGAATAACTCTACGATCGGTTGCGAATCGGTGAAGTTGTTCCACATTGTGGTTCTGATTCAATTCTGTGAGAGCTACCTGGGTGGGGCGAAGCATGGGCAGTGAACCATCAAGTGAGCGCGAGTATGCGTCAGCCGGGGTCAGCCAGAGCATCGTGTGCGCTTCGGTTGTCACCAATTCGCCTTCCACATCTCCATCAACGATTGCCAAATAGAAGTGCACGTCGTAACGAATGGGTTCTACTTCAGGAGTAATCCAATGATCAAGGTGAACCAGGTCGCCAAGATTCAGTCCCACTTCTTCATGTACTTCCCGGTGCGCACATGCAATAAAGGGATCTGCTTGCTCGTAGTCTGACAAGTCAACTCGACCTCCGGGAAATACCGCCATATGTGGAGCAAAAGCCATAGTGGCACTGCGTTGAAGGAGTAATACTTCAAATCCAAGTTTTGCGGGACGAGCAATGACAACCGTGGAAGCCGGCTGGGCTACGGGAATTTTCCATTTACCGTCACCACGCGCAACAGACTCAACGCGTTGCGTCAGCGGAAGTATCTCCACGTGCTACTTGAACTCAACAATCATGTCGATCTCAACAGGAGCTCCAAGTGGCAACTGAGCGACACCAACCGCAGAGCGCGAATGGGCTCCGCCAAATGCGGTTCCCAATAGGTTGCTCGCACCATTAATCACCGCCGGCTGGGATGTGAAGTTGGAAGTCGAAGCAACAAAGCCTGTGACTCGGACAACCTGGACGACTCGATCGAGATCGCCTATGACGCTTTTGACTGCAGCGATGGCGTTCAGGGCACAAATCTGGGCCAGTGATGCGCCTTCATCAACCTCGATTTCAGCACCTAACCGGCCTGTTGCTTGGAGCGCTCCGGAGACCATGGGTAATTGACCCGATGTGTAGACGTACTGTCCACTGATCACAGCGGGGACATAAGCGGCCACCGGCGCTGATACTTCAGGGACGCTAAGGCCTAGCTCAGCAAGACGATCTTCGACTGCGGACATGATGTACCTCTTAACCTTGTGGGCGCTTGAGATAGGCAACCATGTTGTCGGGGTTGGGACCGGGCACGACCTGAACAAGCTCCCAGCCATCCTGTCCCCATGTGTCAAGAATTTGCTTTGTGGCATGAATCAAGAGCGGCACTGTTACGTATTCCCAAGTTGTCATGGGCCGAGCGTAACGCCAGCGGGGTCTGTAAAGTAAACGAGTGCAGCATTGGCCCGAGGTAACCCTTCATGTCGTATCCGGTAAGGGGGGCACCGGCAAGACCACTCTCGCGGCTGCTCTGGCAATTGCCCTAGCAAAAGGTGGTCATCGCGCCCTACTCATGGAGGTTGAAGGTCGCCAAGGAATCGCCCAACTCTTTGATACAGCTCCATTGCCCTATGAGGAACGCAAAATTGCTGTGGCTCCCGGCGGCGGGGAAGTCTGGGCCCTTGCCGTTGACACCGAAGATGCCCTCCTTGACTACCTCGAGATGTTTTACAAACTGCGCCGGGCCGGATCTGCATTGAGCAAGATGGGCGCGGTCGACTTTGCAACAACTATCGCCCCGGGGTTACGTGACGTCCTACTTACCGGGAAAGCCTGCGAGGTAGTTAAGCGCAAGGAGAAGAGTCAAGACAATGCGTACGATTTTGTTATTCTCGATGCTCCTCCCACGGGACGCATCACACGGTTTCTCAACGTTAACGGCGAAGTTTCCGGTTTGGCCAAGGTGGGTCCGATCAAATCACATGCAGATTCGGTCATGAACGTGATCGCATCAGATCAAACGGCGATCCATCTTGTAACCCTGCTTGAAGAAATGCCGGTCCAAGAAACGCTCGACGGTATTGCTGAACTCACGGCAGCGGAACTACCCGTTGGCGGAATTTTCGTAAACATGACCCGACCGCCACAACTCGATGCACCGCGGCGTGCAATGGCACTCGCAGGCGATCTTCCCGCTAGTGAAATCGAATCTGAAATTGCTGCCGCGGGTCTCAAACCAACAGCAGAGTTGATTCAGGCTCTCCTCACCGAGGCCAACGATCATGCGGAACGAGTTGAATTGGAGGTCACCGAGCTTGAGCGGCTCACCCAAAGTGGTTTGCCCCTATTTGTCTTACCGCTACTGCCCAGTGGGATCGATCTTGGTGCTCTATATGAACTCGCCGCGATCTTGAACGCCAACGGAATCGGTGAGGGAAACTAGCGTGCCACTAAATATTGACGCAATTCTTACTAATCCGGACAAGCACATAATCGTGTGCACTGGCTCAGGTGGTGTCGGGAAAACCACGACTGCGGCAGCATTGGGGCTTCGTGCGGCCGAACTCGGACGCAATGTCTGCGTTCTCACTATCGACCCGGCACGCAGACTCGCCCAAGCCATGGGCCTCACAGAGCTTGATAACACCCCGCGCCCAGTTCCTGGAATCTCTAACGGCTCTTTGAGCGCGATGATGCTCGACATGAAACGCACATTCGACGAAGTCGTTGAGTCGCATAGCGACCCCGAGCGGGCACAAAAGATTCTGAGTAATCCCTTTTACGAGGCGCTTTCCTCCTCTTTCGCCGGCACCCAGGAATACATGGCAATGGAAAAACTCGGTCAATTGCGTGCTGACGAATCAGAGTGGGACCTGATAATTGTGGACACACCTCCGAGTCGCAATGCTCTGGACTTCTTGGATGCACCTGCCCGGCTGGGGTCCTTTCTCGACGGTCGCTTGATTCGAATCATTACTGCACCCGCCAGAGGAGCCGGTCGTGGAATCGGTCGGATTGCAGCCATGGGATTTGGGATTTTCACGAACGTATTGAGCAAGTTGCTTGGGGCCCAGGTCCTGGCCGATGTTGGTAACTTTGTAGCCGACATTGACACAACATTTGGTGGTTTCCGCGAACGAGCGGATGCAACCTACGCGCTCCTCAAGGACTCTGGCACCGAATTCATTGTGGTCGCCGCGCCCGAACGCGATGCACTTCGCGAGGCTTCCTATTTTGTGGAGCGACTGAACCAAGACGGAATGCCCCTTGGCGGACTGATTCTTAACCGGGTGCAAGAGGTGCCCGAAACTGGACTCACCCAAGATCAAGTTCTTGCTGCGGCACAGAAGCTCACAGCAGAAGGTACGGGGGATCTCACCGCCTCGCTCCTTGAACTACACGCCCAGCGCATGGAGATTAAAGAGAGGCAGAAGCACTTGGCCCTGCGGTTTACCGCGGCGCACCCCACTGTGCCAGTTCAGCCCGTACCCGCCATGTCCCAAGACGTGCATGACCTCGCAGGGCTACGCGAAATCGGTGCAGCCCTGGCTAACCAAGAGTTAAAGTGGTAGTTAGGAAGCTCGATCTGTTGCGCTAAGAAATGACTGGCGCTCGTACTCGTCTTGAGCACTCATGAGAAGTGTTTTCCAAGAACTAACATTTGGCCTTCGGCGAAGCAATGCTCTGCGCTCTCGCTCAGTCATTCCACCCCAGACCCCGAACTCGACTCGGTTGTCCAATGCGTCCGAGAGGCATTCGGTTCGAACGTCACAACCCAGACAAATGGCCTTGACGCGATTCTGAGCCGCACCTTGGACAAAAAGCGTATCTGGATCTGTATTTCTGCAAGCTGCGTTGACAGCCCATTCCGTTGCAATCGACATATGTTCGCAAACTCCTCATTTAGTTGCCCCCAAAGCTGGACTCCAGGACATATTCGCCATTCACACCTATTGCGCCGAACTATGCTCCGACCGGAAGGCAGAGTCAATAGTTTTTTAAATTGGGAATAAAGTCACAAAGTTTCCCAGGGAACTTTCTCATAAATGGATAATCGCGTGGGTGAAAAATCCCTTTTTATCGGGTGAACTGGGATGCCTTTGGATTAAGGGAACGATTGACCTACCCTTGTCGTCTGATGAATATGCCACGGGAACGACGAAGCATAGGCCGAATTGTGGCCAGTCTCGGGGCAATCTTGGGTGTTTCCGTTCTCGCCGGCACGCTGGTCGGCCTGATGCTCATTCCATTCGCCGGCAGTCTGGGTGTGCTCACCCGCGACGTTGTGAGAGATTTCGAGTCCTTGCCCGACGAACTTAATACTCCGCCGCTGCCCGAGCGCAGCGTTATCCTTGCCGCTGACGGCTCGGTCTTGGCCACGATTTACTACCAAAATCGAATTGAAGTCCCATTGGACAGTATCGCCCCGATAATGCGGCAGGCGACGATTGCAGTTGAAGACGCCCGATTCTTGGAACACAACGGTGTCGACTTCCGTGGAATAGTCCGCGCTGCTGCGTCAAATGCAAGTTCGGGAGAGATCTCGGAGGGCGCTTCAACACTGACAATGCAGTACATCAAGAACGTTCTCGTGAACCAGGCAACGAGTGCCGAAGAACTCGACGCAGCGCGCGGTGACAGCTCTGCTCGCAAGATTAAGGAAGTTCGATTGGCACTCGCGCTTGAAAAACGTTTTACCAAAAGTGAAATTCTTTCTCGTTACCTGAATATCGCCTATTTTGGCTCGGGTGCTTACGGCATTGAAGCCGCCTCCCGTCGCTATTTTTCAAAACCTGCTTCCAACCTCACCCTCGCGGAGGCCGCGACCCTTGCAGGAATCGTGCAGCGCCCCACGTCTTACGACCCGATTCGCAATCCAGAACTCTCGGCCGAACGCCGTAATGTCGTGCTCGGTCGCATGGCTAACCTGGGTTACGTTTCACAAGCCGACGCCAATCGCGCAATGAAAATTCCCATGCAATCACTACTCAACCCAACCCAAGTTTCCAATGGTTGCACCTCAAGCTACGCACCGTTTTTCTGCGACTACGTCCTGCAATCAATTCGGGAAAATGACGTATTCGGCGAAACCCCGGAAGAACGGGAAGCATTCCTTCGACGGGGTGGCTACACAATTACAACAACGCTCGATCCGACCGTTCAAAAATCTGTTACTGAAATCGTCAACTCAACTATTCCTATTGACGACCCAAGTGGCAAAGCAGCAGCAATCTCTATGGTTCAACCGGGCACGGGACACATCATTGCAATGACTCAGAACCGCGAGTGGGGAACTAGTGGGAAGGGACGCACAACCTACAACTACAACGCGCCACAGAGCATGGGTGGAACAATTGGGATGCAGGCCGGTTCAACCTTTAAGGTCTTCACACTCGCAGCGGCACTGGAAGCTGGGATCTCACCAAATGAATACATTAGTTCTCCCAGCCCGAACACTTTCAACAATTTTCGCAACTGTGAGACAGGGGTGCCCTACGACCCGGTAACCGTTCGCAACTCGACCACTTCCGGCACCTTAAACATGGCTCAAGCAACCGCGTATTCGACAAATACATATTTCATGGCCATCGAGGAAAGAACAGGGATTTGCCGCCCTGTTGACATCGCGGAATCACTCGGTGTGACCTTGGGCAATGGTGATCCACTTCTGCGTGTTCCCTCATTCACGCTGGGAACCATGGAAATAGCCCCACTTTCCCTCGCCAATGCATATGCGACATTTGCGGCCCACGGCCGCTACTGCGAACCAGTTCCCATTTTGGAAATTAGGGACCGTGACGGTGCAAAACTCAACGTTCCGAATGGAGATTGTCGGCAAGTTCTCGACCGTTCTGTCGCCGACGGGGTCACCGTAATGCTCAATGGCGTAGTTGACGGAAACATTCCCGGCCGGACCGGCGCACCCATGAATCTCGGTGACCGACCTGTCGCCGGCAAAACTGGGACAACCAATGAATCAGCCGCCGTGTGGTTTGCCGGTTTCACCCCTCAGGTTGCCTCCGCCGTGTGGGTTGGTGACCCACGTGGCGGGTATGCATTCCCACTGAAGGACGTCACTATCAACGGCAATTACTACCGACAGGTGTACGGCGGAACAATTCCTGGACCGATCTGGAAAGAGTCCATGCTCGCTGCTTCAGCCGATCTGCCTATTGCAAACTTTGACTTGCGCACCGAATTTACCGTGGCTCCCTACGTAGCTCCCGAGCCCGAACCGGAGCCAATTGAGGAAATATTCATTCCTGAGGGCGAAACAACTTTCGACAATAGTGATCCCAACTCATTGGAAGTTCCAGGATCAGAGCCCGCACCCGTCGAAGATGAAGTATTTGAAAACCCAGCTCCTGCTGCTGATCCAGTGGACAACTTAGTTCCCTAGAGCTGCTCTGACCATGGCAGCGACTACACCGCCATCAGCGCGGCCCTTGACCTGTGGTTGAACAATTTTCATAACAGCACCCATTGCAGCGCCACCTGTTGCTCCACTGTCAGCAACTTCACTGGCGGCCGCTTTCACAATCCCCTCAAGTTCTGCGTCAGTTAACTGTTCAGGCAGATACATTGAGATGACTTCCAGTTCGGCGTTTTCACGTGCGGCCAGTTCAGTGCGGTTCGCTTCGGTGTATGCCACAGCACTTTCCCTGCGCTTTTTCCCTTCGCGTGCAAGGACTGTCAAAATTTCCTCGTCACTCAATGTCTTTGCTTCCTTACCCGCAACCTCTTCATTGGTGATCGCGGTCAAAACCATGCGGAGTGTGGCCGATCTGAGTTCGTCACGTGCCTTAATGGAAGTGGTTAAATCGTCTTTAAGCCGTGCTTTGAGGTCGATTGACATGTGGGCATTGTCCCACTGGTGCATATGCAGTGGGAGCATGGTCACATGGTTTCAGTGGGAAAGGCGTTCGCCGTTGGCGCCGCGGCAGGCGTAGGTGCCTTGGCATACGCCCACCTCGAGACAAAAAGGTTCACCCTGCGCCGTGTTGAAGTCCCGGTCCTGAGGTCACATCAAGCTCCCATTCGATTACTCCATATTTCGGATTTACACATGGTCCCCGGGCAGGAATCAAAATCCGAATGGGTACGTTCCCTTGCCACCCTCAGTCCCGATGCGGTCATTGCGACCGGGGATTTCCTCTCCCACAAAGAAGGTGTTCCAGGTGCACTCGGAGCACTCGAGCCGCTCATGGAACTCCCTGGCGCCTTCGTCCTTGGCAGCAACGACTACTACTCGCCGAAACCAATCAATCCACTCAAATACTTTTCTGGCCCCAGCAAAATCACTCCCACAAGGCCAATGTTGGACTGGGAGCCACTTGCGCACGGGATGAGCGACAACGGTTGGTTGGATCTCACGAACACTCAGGTCGACTGGAATGTCAACGGGCGGTTGATCAGCGTCAAGGGAGTTGACGACCCCCATATTGACCGTGATGACTACGCCGGAATCACGAATAGTTTCAATGAACAAGCAGATCTCACCCTCGGCGTGGTCCACGCTCCATATTTGCGAGTACTTGACGCAATGGCCGGGGACAATGCGCAGTTGATCCTTGCCGGCCACACGCACGGCGGACAGGTGCGTGTCCCTGGGTACGGAGCTCTCGTTACCAATTGCGACCTCGACACAAAACGTGCAAGCGGGCTGTCCCAACACCAGGGATCAGCACTCCATGTGTCAGCGGGCCTTGGCTGTTCGCGCTATGCGCCCTTTAGATTCGCATGCCCACCCGAAGCAACATTGCTCACCCTTACGGCTCGCGTGGATAAGTAGTCCACGAACCCACCGGGTTGCCAGCTACAAGTTTCCCAGTGCGCATCAGTGATCCATCTCGGCGAAAAAATTCCCAATCGCCTTGCATTTCACCATTTCTCATTTTGCCTTTTGATTTTATTAATTCGGTGGTTCACGATCTGCCTTATTAGTTTCTTGGGAAATACTTCTTCTTTGCCAAACTGCAACGTTCCTTTTGATACTGAGTATTTATCCAGCTCGTCTTCCATACCAGAAAATATTGCACCGCTGCCAGGAAAAAGACTGTTGTGGTTTTTGAATCCTTGGCATGCCCCATGCGATGCATTCTTGGGCGCCTGGGAGCAACTGCGAAACACTCACACGCACGCATTCAAGGGAATGAGCTTGCTTCTTCGGAAAGCTAGTGATTACCCCGGACACTTCAGAACTACGCATTCTCTACCTCCGATCAACTTTGCAATTCAAACACAAAACCACGGGGCTTGAGCTGTATTAGGCTTACCTCGCTAGCCACGGGGTGTGGCGCAGCTTGGTAGCGCGCTTCGTTCGGGACGAAGAGGCCGTGGGTTCGAATCCCGCCACCCCGACTCATGTGACTTGAATGAGCTATCGGGTAAACAGGGTGCTGAGGTCGTCCATACGCGATTGATTTACGGTGAACCATGCCCACTGTCCGCGTTGCTCGCGTTCAATTATTCCTGCGTCGGTGAGAATCTTGAGGTGATGACTCACCGTTGGCTGACTCAATCCAATGGGCGCGGTGAGATCGCAGGCACATGCCTCACCTTCACTGGAGATTATTGAGAGCAGTTGCAGTCGTGCCGGGTGAGCCACTGCTTTCAAGAGTCCTGCAAGCAACTCGGCCTCGGCAGGTTCAAGCGGAGAGTTCAGCCCTGCAGAACAACATTGCGCAATTTCTTGGGCGACCATTAATTTCCTTCCAGCAACAATATTGACACACTTCAATATAACAAAGGGGTCAAATTATGCCGAGGGTCTTATTCCCATTAAACGTCGCTGAAACCTCAAAAGTCCCGGTCAGGTCACGCAGCGACCATTGTATCCATCTTGGTTCCGGGTCCAGCTGCCAGCACCGGAGACGTTATCGAGTTCTTCTTCGCCGAGCTCATCTTCTGGTGTGGAATCCTCAATTGTCATCGCTACTCCTTGAATATGGTTGCGTACTTCTTACAATTTTCTAGCCAACCCGCGGACGTCGCAACCGTAATTACACGGTGAATGTTTTGAGTATTGAACCAGCATTTCCCAATATATTGACAAACTTCAATATACAAAAGGGACATATTCATGTCTAGAATCCAATTAGCCTTAAAATCACTGGCAGTAGTTTGCATTCGTTCGGGTTGAAGGAGTCATCCCGGCGCCAGCACCGGAGACGTTATCGAGCTCTTCTTCGCCGAGCTCATCTTCTGGTGTGGAATCCTCAATTGTCATCGCTACTCCTTTAATACGGTCCGGGCCTGCTCACATTTTGCTAGCCAGCCCGCGGACATCTCAACCGTGATTACACGGTGAATGATTTGAGTATTGAACCTGCATCTCCCAACATATTGACAAACTTCAATACAGTAGCTAGCCTGTATATCGATAAACATCAATACACAGAAAGGACATATTCATGTCGAGAGTCCAGTTGGCCCTTAACGTCGACAACCTCACCGAATCCATTGATTTCTATACGCGCTTATTCGCAACCTCTCCCCACAAAGTCCGAGATGGATACGCGAATTTCCAAATTGAGAATCCCCCGCTCAAACTTGTGCTCATTGAAAACCCTTTGGAGCGCGGATCGGGCACCGCTGGTGCGCTGAACCACCTCGGGGTTGAAGTTCCCAACACCAACGAGGTGCACGACTTGATCGACTACTTCGCTGCCAACGGGCTGGCAGGCGAGGAAGAACTTGACGTCCAATGCTGCCATGCCAAGCAAGACAAGGTCTGGGTTCATGATCCGTCGGGTGCTCCGTGGGAGTTCTATGCAATAACCGACGACACATCCGATGGAATGGCGAAGGAACTTCCCGAGGACTGCTGCTAATCACGTCAGTGGAAAGATGCAGTCGTGGACGACAAGTTGATTGATCGGCGACCAGCTCGAAGTGACCTAGGTCCAACAACCCGGGAATACGTCAAGTCAATGGGTTGGCGCTCGGTCAATTTCCACACACATATTTCACTCGTCAACAAATACGTGTATGTGGAAGTCCCCAAGGCAGGTTGCGGAACCATGAAGGCCACACTTGGCGCACTTGAAGGTGCCCGCCTCAACGAGGTTCATGCCCAACGGTTCTTGGACAAACCACACAACGGACTCAAGTCCGGTGCTCATGTTCGCCCGTATCAACTACCCAGTGATTTACTCGAAGAAGCTTTCGCCGGTAAGGGCTTTAAGCGCTTTACCGTCGTTCGAAATCCTGGCACTCGAGCGTTAAGTGGCTACCTTGAAAAAATCATGCAGGGACTCCGACAGAGCGAGGAGATCAGTGCGACCCTCGGGGATAAGGCTGCCGACACGATTTCATTCGAAGAATTTCTTAACGTGATCGCAGATCAAACCTCTCGCGATCAGGATCCACACTGGCGCCGGCAAAGCGACCACATTGGTTTTGGAATCGTGAACTTCGATTCAATCATTCCACTTGAGGAACTCGACAACTCCTGGGACAAGGTTGCCAGCCTCACAAGTACTCCAGATCTTGACGGACAGTTCTACTGCAAGAAGTCAACCCATGCGGGAACGCGCACCCAAGAATATTTCACGTCAAATGCTAAGGACTTGATTGCACAAATCTATTCGCGCGACTACGAGAATTTTGGGTACCAGTTAGAGCAGTAGCTCCGCGATTTGCACCGCATTGAGAGCTGCTCCTTTGCGCAAGTTGTCATTGCTGACAAAAAACACGAGTCCCTTATTACCAGGTGCGCTTTGATCTTGGCGGATCCGACCAACGAATGTGGGGTCAGCCCCAGCAGCTTGTAGTGGTGTTGGAACGTCCGTGACCACAACACCTGCCGCACCTTCAAGCACCTCGAGTGCTTGCGCTGGAGTTATGTCTTGCTTGAACTCGGCATTGATGCTCAAGGAGTGTCCCGTGAAGACTGGAACACGAACACAGGTTCCGGAAACAAGTAGATCTGACAGGCCCAGAATCTTCTGGCTCTCTTTGCGGAGCTTCTGCTCTTCATCTGTTTCATAGCTGCCGTCAGCGACAATGGAACCAGCGATCGGGACGACATCAAATGCGATCGTGCGGACATACTTCCCAGGGTCAGGGAAGTTAATCGAGCTACCGTCATGCGTGAGTTCCGCGATGTCCTGGGTCATAGCAACTTCTACTTGAGTCTTGAGTTCCTCAACTCCCGCGAGGCCGCTACCAGAAACTGCCTGAAATGTTGTCACGATAAGTCGTCGAAGACCTGCCAGGTCATCAAGAACCTTTAGAACTGGCATTGCCGCCATGGTGGTGCAATTTGGGTTGGCAATAATACCTTTTTTCGCGTTTCGCACTTCGTTTGGGTTTACTTCACTGACCACAAGCGGAACGTCAGGATCCATGCGCCAAGCGGACGAATTGTCAATCACGATTGCTCCCGCGGCAGCAAACTTGGGCGCAAGCTCTTGTGACGTACTGCCACCTGCCGAAAAGATTGCAATATCAATTCCCGCCAGATCAGCAGTTGAAGCGTCTTCGATCGTGTATTCGCTGCCATTCCAAGTAATCGATTTTCCTGCTGAGCGCGCTGAAGACATCACGCGCAACTGCGCTACTGGGAAGCTTCGCTCCGCTAGGAGTTTGAGGACCACACCACCCACTTGCCCGGTAGCACCGACCACTGCAATATTTTTCCCAGCCATTACTAGCGTCCCGTCCCTGCGTAAACAACGGCTTCACCGTCGGCGTCCAAACCAAATGTCGTGTGAAGTGCTTCGACCGCTGTATTCGCCATGTCAGCACGAGTCACAATTGAAATACGGATTTCAGAAGTGGAAATCATTTCGACATTGACTCCAGCGTTGGCCAGCGAAGTAAAGAAGTCTGCGGAGACTCCTGGGTGCGAACGCATGCCGGCGCCAACGAGCGAAACCTTTGCAATCTCCCGATCAACGCTGAGAGATTCGAAGTCAATTGTGTCCCGAGCACCGTTGAGAGCCTCCATGGCCGTATTGACAGAGTCAGCCGGACAGGTGAACGTCACGTCGGTCCGTCCGGTCGCGGTCGAAGAGACGTTTTGAACGATCATGTCGAGATTAACCTTGGCGTCAGCTAAGGCGCGAAAGATCGCCGCAGCTTCACCTGGGCGGTCTGACACTCCGACCACGGTAATTTTTGCGTCCTTAACGTCAGCTGCTACACCTGAAATAATTGGCTGCTCCACGAGCTTTCCTTCCTTGACCGCTTGTTCAATACCTTGTGCAGAAAGAACCCAGGTTCCCTCCGCCTGTGAAAATGATGAACGAACATGAATCGGAACGTTGAACCTACGTGCGTACTCAACACAACGCAAATGAAGGACCTTGGCACCGACGGCGGCAAGTTCCAGCATTTCTTCATAGGTGATGTAATCAAGTTTGGATGCTCGTTTAACGACACGAGGATCTGTTGTGAAAACTCCATCAACGTCGGTGTAAATCTCGCACGAATTGGCATTGAGTGCCGCAGCGAGCGCCACAGCTGTCGTATCTGAGCCACCTCGACCAAGTGTCGTGATGTCCTTGGTGTCTTGAGCGACCCCTTGGAAACCTGCAACAATCGGGATGGCGCCTTTTGTAATCGCTTCTGTGATCCGTCCCGGAGTGACGTCAATGATTCGTGCGGCTCCGTGCGCTGAGTCAGTGATTAGCCCAGCCTGTGAGCCTGTATAAGAACGGGAAACCGCGCCCAAATCCGAGATCGCCATTGCCAGCAGCGCCATTGAAATTCGTTCACCGGCGGTAAGCAGCATGTCTAACTCGCGAGCCGGGGGTAGCGGGGAAACTTGCTGGGCGAGGTCCATGAGTTCGTCAGTTGAATCGCCCATGGCTGAAACAACAACGACAACGTCGTGGCCGGCCTTCTTGGTCTCAACGATTCGACGGGCAACGCGCTTAATGCTTTCCGCGTCAGCGACGCTGGAACCACCATATTTCTGCACAATCAACGACACGAGACGCAAGTTTAGTCAGAGTGGGTATAGTTCATAAGAAGAGCCAATCAACGAAAATCACTTGTGCTGAGTAATTCCTATGATCTGGGAGCAAATGAGCGTTACATATGCGATCAAGGCAACTCAAGTTACGAAGAAATACGATGACTTCACAGCCCTCGCCGGAGTTTCAGTTGAGGTTGCCACCGGCGAATGCCTTGCAATTCTTGGCCCCAACGGTGCCGGAAAGACAACGCTGACAGAAATCCTCGAGGGGTACCGCAAGCGTGACAGCGGCAATGCCGAAGTTCTCGGGGTCGATCCTGGCCGGCCAACCAGTGCGTGGCGCGCCAAATTGGGAATTGTTCTGCAAAACGCGAGTGATTTAGCCGATCTCACCGTCGAGGAAACCGTCACGCATTTCGCTCGGTACTACCCGAATCCAGCCGACCCCGCGCAGGTAATTGCAGCCGTTGGTTTGACCGACAAGGCCGGTTCGCGAAATGGCAAATTAAGTGGCGGGCAGCGTCGCCGACTTGACGTGGCCCTGGGAATAATTGGAAACCCGGAAGTGCTGTTCCTAGACGAACCGACAACCGGTTTTGATCCGGAAGCACGGCGAGAGTTTTGGGGATTAATTGAGCGCTTGAAGTCCGAGGGCACCACCATCCTGCTTACCACCCACTATCTCGATGAAGCACAATTCTTGGCCGATCGAGTCGCCGTGATCGCCCGGGGACAGATCGTTGCGCAGGGGGAACCTGACTCAATCGGTAACAGGGGCGAAGCGATTGTGACTTGGTCTGAGGGAAAACATGAAATGAGCGAATCAACCGATGAACCCACGGCATTCATTTCCCGGCTTGCTACCAGATTCGATTCAGAAATTCCCAACCTGTCAGTGCGCCGTGCAAGTTTGGAAGACGCTTACCTTGAGTTGATCGCCCAAGACCGAGGGAGCGTAAGGGGTGACCAACGGTGAAATCGCTGCGTCTTCGAACAATTTCAATGGGCCTGGGCCGGGTTGGGATTGAACTTAAACAATTCTTTCGCGACAAAGAATCAGCTGTCTTCAATTTTCTACTACCTGTGATCCTTCTCGTAATTTTCGGCTCAGTCTTTAGCGGGCAAGACTTGGGAAATTCAGGCATAACGTTCTCGCAGTATTTCGTCGCAGGCATGATCGCTTCGGGGATTCTTTATACATCCTTTCAGAATCTAGCAATTTCGATTCCCATGGAACGTGAGGATGGAACTCTAAAGCGGCTTCAAGGAACGCCCATGCCGCCTTCAGCTTTCTTTATCGGCAAAATCGGAATGGTGTTTGTGGCCTACGTTGCCCAAGTCACCATCTTGATCACCGTGGGAGTTCTTTTCTTCGGAATCGACATTCCTTCGACCCCGCTTGCAATCTTTACCTTCGTCTGGGTCAGTATTTTGGGGCTCATTGCATTCACACTTTTGGGAATCGCCTACTCGGTTGTTCCCAAGCAAGGGCGCGGCGCTGCTGCCCTGGTGACTCCAGTTGTGCTCGTCCTGCAATTCACGTCGGGCGTGTTCTTCGTGTTCAGCGACCTACCCCAGTGGATGCAAAACTTCGCCTCAATTTTCCCACTGAAGTGGATGACTCAAGCGATGCGCAGTGTCTTCCTGCCCGACTCTGCTGCTGCCATGGAAGTCAATGGGTCTTGGGAACTTGGCATGACCGCTGTCGTTCTTCTTATTTGGATTGCTCTGGGAGTCGTCCTAGCAAACATCTTTTTTCGGTGGACACCCCGCGGGAAAAACTAGACGTGAGTCGGTGAAACCCAACGGCCGCAGGTCAAGGCCGTGCCAGCCATGATCCGCAGACTTAACATTTCACAACCGTTTACCACGGCAGGTAACCTTGCTGCCTTAATTGACTTGGTCCCTAGTACTCACACCAAGTGATTGGTTCCTCAGGTTTTTATGCTACGTCTTCCCGCAAAAGCTCGGCCCAGGGTGATCTCGTCCGCGTACTCCAGGTCACCACCAACGGGCAGACCACTTGCCAACCGTGAAACTGTCAAACCAAGTGGCACAAGCATTCGGGAGAGGTAGGTCGCGGTTGCTTCACCCTCAAGGTTGGGATCCGTAGCCAAAATGACTTCGGTGACCGTTCCATCGGCCAGCCGAGGCATGAGCTCGCGGATCCGAAGGTTGTCCGGGCCAATCCCGTCAATCGGGTTTATTGAACCTCCAAGAATGTGGTAGCGGCCACGAAACTCGCGGGTCTTCTCAATCGCGACGACGTCTTTAGGTTCTTCGACTACGCAGATCACGCTGTCATCGCGCTTGGGATCAAGACAAATGCGGCACTGGGACGTCTGTGCAACATTTCCGCAAATCTCACAAAACTTCACTTTCTCTTTCACTTCAAGCAACACTTCTGCCAGACGCTTTACGTCGTCGGTGTCTTCGCTGAGAATATGGAAGGCGATGCGTTGTGCACTTTTCGGCCCAACCCCCGGAAGCCGACCCAGTTCGTCAATCAAGTCTTGAACTATTCCTTCATGCATGCGCTTTAGCCATTCTCAATCTCACCGATTGACACTCCACCAAGTTCTTTCGCAATCAAGTCGGCCCCGGTCATTTCCTCGGATGCAGAGTCGTCCATTCGTGGTGCGTCCTCTTCGTCCAATGACTCGGCCGCAGCTGCCCCACTAGGGCTCGGCCCCGCAACTCCCATGGTGCCTAGAACAACGTCAATTTTCGTGTCAACTTGCAAGACATCGAGGATTGCTTGACGCAATCGTTCGTCATGTCCACTCGACTTGACGTTGTTGTAACGACCAGGGTCTTTAACGCCAACCGCAAGAACACCGTTCTCAAAAGACAATGGCGTTGACTCGGTGAAGCCCATCCAGGCCACTCGAGAATATTTCAACAACGCGTCCATGACCGCTGGCCACATGGATGAGAATGAAGCAACAGTGGTGTTCCCAGGATTTGGGGCAGGGGCGACAACCGTTTCTTCTTTGACTGGTTCAACGGGCTTGCTCGGTTTCTTGGGCGGTGTCGGGAGGATGTCAGGTGCAGGCGCGGATTCTTCTGCTTGTTGAGCGGCTGGTGGGGTGGGCGGACTCGCGGGCGGTGGCGTTGCGAGAGGAGCTGGTGCACTCGCAATGCTGTGACTCACAACTCCACTCCGTTCAAGTTGCTCGATCCGTGCTCGAAGACCGTCGGTCGAGTCGTCTGTTGCGGGTAACAACAGTTTTGCCATGAGGAGTTCGAGTTGAAGTCTGGGCGCTGTTGCTCCCTTAATTTCACTCAAGGCTCGGTTTACCAGGTCCCCCGCACGGGCAAGCTCTGCGGCGCCAATGCGTGACGCTTGATCCACTTCGGTTGCAATTAGTTCTTCGGGTGCGTGAATCAGACCGCTTTCTGCAGCCCCCGGGATCCTTTGCAAGACGATAAGGTCGCGAATACGTTCAAGGAGATCGGTCACAAAGCGTCGGGGCTCATTGCCTGATTCGATAACTCGGTCCACTGCGTGAAATAGCGCGGCACCATCACGATCAATGAGTGCGTTAACCGTTTCGTCGAGCAGTGCTGAATCGGTCATGCCCAACTGAAGGACCGCTTCTTGGTAGGTGACACCTTCTGGCCCGCAACCAGAAATCACTTGACCGAGAATGGACAGCGAGTCACGAACACTTCCAGCACCTGCGCGGGCAATAAGCGCGAGTGCTGCCGGGTCGGCAGGGATACCCTCGCTTGCACAAATTTTCGCCAAGTGATCTTGCAGGATCTTTACGGGGACTAGCCGGAACCCGTAGTTGTGGGTGCGAGAACGAATAGTTGCCAGAACTTTGTCGGACTCTGTCGTGGCGAAGATAAATCTGACATGCTCAGGTGGCTCTTCCACTAATTTAAGCAGCGCGTTAAAACCAGCGGGTGAAATCATGTGGGCTTCATCGATTATGTATACCTTGTAACGCGACTTGGCTGGGCCAAACATTGCCCGCTCACGTAAGTCACGGGTGTCATCAACACCCCCGTGGCTGGCAGCATCAAGTTCGATTACGTCGATAGACCCTGATCCTGTCGCCGACAAGTCAATACAGCTCTCGCACACACCACAGGGGTCCGGTGTCGGTCCCTGGTCACAATTCAAGGAACGCGCAAGAATTCGAGCGGTGGAAGTTTTACCGCACCCGCGTGGGCCTGACAGCAAATACGCATGATGCATGCGATTGTTTTCAAGTGCCCTGCGCAGGGGTCCGGTTACATGGTCCTGGCCAACTACTTCACCCAATGTGGCCGGCCGGTAAGACCTGTACAGGGCCATCGAGGGAGCCTTGGCTTCACGCTCCTTCGATTTATCCGGCACGGGACAACACTAGCCGGCTCGAACCAGATAAAGGGATCCCCCGCACACCTACCAGAGCCCGTCTGCCCTTGCTGCCTTCCGGCCCTGGGGGATTCAACGAGGTGATACCGCACGGGGGATCAGGCACAAGGTTACGCATAAGCCAGTGCAACATGGAACCGAGGCCATAGGTAGCCTCTCCCACGGAGGATTCGCCTAGTGGCCTATGGCGCTCGCTTGGAAAGCGGGTTGGGTTAACGCCCTCAGGGGTTCGAATCCCCTATCCTCCGCCATTAGGTTCGCTGAACTGCCCCCATAACAGTGGGCTCACGCTTGTTCAAACTTGGGGCAAAACACCCTGCTACAAAAATGGCCGATGAACTGAGGGCTAACGCAGAAGTAATTAGCAGGGGTGGGCCGTAGGACCAGGCCGCGTTTACTTCGAAAAATGGGGCGTCAGCACCCACCGAATACCGATGAGCATTGACCCACCAGGAGAGATTTAACGTGAACCAAAGGCTGGTGGCTATAACAAACCCTGCTCTGCGATTTATCAGCAATGGTGACTTGATTTTTTTGGGGAGAAGAACTAGAAACATGAGAAGGGCAAAAAGTGGAAGCAGGTATCGAGATTGGACGACTTCACCAACTGCCACTCCTTGGGACTGCATGAAAAGAAGTGGAAAACCGATGAGTCCGACAACACCGGCGCTTATTGCCACATTCTTTGAGAGCCAAGTCGTTGAAATTCCAACATAAGCGAGTGCGCCGAGAATGAGTAGTCCAATCACGGGAACCACAGCCGGTAAGACCGTGTCATTCCAACCAAGTGGCCACCCACCGACAATTCCTTGGATTAGATCGGGGACATTGAACAGATTTGTCCAAAAAAGATCCGCATCTTTCTGTTGGGAACCAAGTGAGCCTGATTCTGTGAGCGGAGTAGTCACCAAATAGGTATAGGCCCCAACAATCGCAATACCGACCAACAGAAGGGAACCTATCCACTGCTGTTTCATCTTGGTAGCCCCAACCAATAGGAAAATCAGCAGAACGGTAACGACGGTAAAAGCTGATGAATCCACACGCGAGGTAATTGCCATTGCAGCGGACACCATTAGTCCAGCGGCTATGAGCCAAGTCCTCCGATTACGCCAAGATTTTCGGTGCATTAACGAAAACCCAAATGCTGCCGTCAAAAGTGTCCCAATGATTGCCCAGCCACTGGGATTAGTTGAAGCAATCACAAACATTCCCAGCGGCGTAAAAACGCTGACGAATGTCAGTAACGTTCCTTGACGGATCCCAGCAGGCGTGACCCGAATAAGCAGTGACAGAAGCACTGCAGTGACGAAAACGTTAAACATTCGCATAATGAAAGCCGAGCGTTCGACATTAGTGCCTACAAAAATGGATTGAACGGAGTAATAGCCGCCCGGATATAAATGTTGGACGTTATTTAGTCTCTCGGTGAGAAAAAGTTCCGTTGAATTGAGCTCAGCATTCGCACACTCACCCGTCACGTTGGGTTTAGTCGCATAGCAAAAACCGGAATTAATTGCCCCTGATGCCACCACGTACTTCGCTGGGCTCGACCCTGTTTCAAGACACGCTGCATCGCGGTCGCCTTGGGCGCACCAGATCGACGCCAAGTGGTAATCATCATCTGGAGCCGACCCAACCGGCGAAGCTACAACCCAAGTCGAACCGAGGATTAAAAAAGCAAGTGGCATCCATAACCAGGACCAACGAACTGTTGTGGCAGACATGATGTTGCAAGCCTACGGTGCGCCTTCATGGCTCAATCCCAACCACTTGTAATCTCTCCCACGGTGGCGTGTCCGAGCGGCCAAAGGAGCGCGCCTCGAAAGCGCGTGTGGGGGCAACCTCACCGTGGGTTCAAATCCCACCGCCACCGCCAATTTTTGTGAACTTGGCTAACCCTCGGTCGAGGATTCTGTGACGTCCCCAGATCCGCCGGCAGATTCGCTTGGAAGCACGTCAGGGATCGGGCAGCCTTGCGGGGATGCACTCGGTGAAGGTTGTGCGAGTTGGGCAACAACCTCTGCGTCGTTGGCCAGGTCAGTGAACTGTTGGCCCAATACGACGTCGACTCGTTTTCCCTTTCGGCCGTCGTTGATCAAAGTTGCGGTTGGGAAATGGTAGGCCATGAGTTTTGCACCGGCCTCACCTTTTGGCCCGTAACGGATTTCGCCTTCGCCCTCAATGACAACGCCGAGTGGGTCGTTTTCAACTTTGGCGATCTTGAACCCTCGGACGCCTAGGAGTTTCGCAGCGTCTCCCGCTAGTCCAACCCGCTTGGTGGAGTTGTAGACGTTGATCGTCACTCGTGATGCCAGTGGTAGGACTTCGGCTGGCGTCACCATAATCGTGGTACAGCCGTCAACTGTCGCAGAAACACTGGGTGAAGCCGAAGAATCGACGCTGTCCGCGCTCCCCGAACCCTTTAAAAGAGTCGCAATTCCAAAGCCGACGCCGAATAGAACCAGCATGGCCACGAAAATCAGCAGGACGGTAAGCCACAGCGGGCGCTGGGCCGGCCGGGTCTTGGGACGGTTCATTCCTTGGGAAGTAGACATTCCTTACAGACTAGCGTTTATCGCGTAAAAAATCTTTTACCAATTGGGCCGATTCCTCTTCTAAAATCCCCGGAAAAACTTCAACCTGGTGGTTCATGCGTTGGTCGCGAACTAGATCCCAACGTGAACCCACGGCTCCATACTCTTCATTCCAAGCACCGATCACCAATCGTGGGATGCGTGACATCGTGATCGCTCCGGCGCACATGGGACACGGTTCCAGTGTTACGTACATCGTTGCATTGAGAATCCGCCAGTCATTGAGCCTTGTGCCCGCTTCACGCAATGCAAGAATCTCTGCGTGCGCGGTTGGGTCATTCAATCGTTCCCTCGAATTTCCAGCGCGCGCAATGACGTCGCCTTGATCGGTCACAATCACCGCGCCGATCGGAATGTCCCCGCGCTCTCCTGCACGTTTCGCCTGCTCGAGAGCTTCGCGCATGAACTCTTCATTCACTTGTTGCGGAGCTTCTTCCATACGAGCTCGGCGCCAACCCTTTTCCACACTTCGAAGATTTGTTGGTCCGGCTCGAGGTCTGGGTTCTCGCAGATCATCGATAAATCTTCTGCCTTAAGACCAAAGTTTGAAAGGATATTCGAATCACCTATGGCTTCGAACTCTTCGAGGTCTTCCTCTTCCCAATCAAGATCAATCAGGTCGGCGGCGTCTTCTGCAATGTCCCAGTCCAGCAGGGCAACCCCGTCACTGATGAAAGCCTGGGTTCTCCGAGGGTCGTGGTGAAGTAAAATGAAGAACTCGTCCGCTACCCCGACCGCTGCGTAGACACCGCCTTCACCCGGATACTGCTTGCACAGGGCCAACAGGTCGTCCAGGACAACCGCCTGCTGCGCTGGAACCGACGTCGCGTTCCAGATTCCGTCTTCGCGCCACAAAATGGCGCTGTAATCGAGGTCCTCTGCACGTACCTGCTCGGTTGCCATGCCTAATAGTTACATGTCGGTGATACCTGAAGTGACCTTGCTCCAATATTGGTGGCTCAGGTTGCCGTTGGACTAGTCTTGAATCATGCACACACTCGTGATTGACCACCCACTCGTTGCGCACAAGATGTCCCGCCTTCGCCGGGAAGAGACTTCCTCGGCAACATTTCGGCTTTTGGCTGAGGAATTGGTAACTCTGTTGGCATATGAAGCAACCCGGGGGCTCTCGGTTGGTGAAGTGGCAATCACCACACCCGTGTGCCCAACAGTGGGCCAAGAAATGACCGAACCTCTACCCCTCGTTGTCCCGATTTTGCGGGCAGGTCTGGGCATGCTCAATGGAATGGTACGGCTCATGCCAACAGCTGAGGTTGGGTTCTTAGGGTTAGTCCGCGACGAAGAGTCCTTAACTGCTTCGATCTACGCCGACCGCTTGCCAGACGACATTCACAACCGGCAGGTATTTGTACTTGACCCCATGCTGGCAACAGGTGGAACCCTGATCGCAGCAATCGATATTTTGCTCGAGCGTGGGGCGAAAGACGTTACAGCGATTTGCCTGCTGGCAGCGCCCGAAGGACTCAAGCGACTTGAAGAGGCTTACGGGGAGCGCAGCGAAAGCGTCAACCTAGTAATCGCTGGGCTGGACAAACAGCTCAACGAAAAGGGATACATCGTGCCTGGCTTGGGCGACGCTGGGGACCGGTTGTACGGCACCGTCTAGTCGTTTTCTGTTAACGAGCTACTCAGCGCGCAGACGACCTTGGTCAGTGAGTCTTTTGCGTCAGCAACCCAGCGAACGCTGGTCGCATTGATCGCTTGAGGAACACAACGACACTACCCGGTTGATAGGTGAACGTGTCCTACTTCTCATTTCACCCGATAGCGTCTAACCTGAACGCGTGATGCTCTCAATGTTTGTTCTGTGGCTTTTTGTGTTCGCCGGAATTGCCAAGAAGTGGCGTTGGACGCCCGCCCTTGCAATTCTGACGCTGGTGTGGACGCTGGTGCTACTCCGGTCCCATATGACCGATCCGATTCCACTGAACTTCTAAGGCGCCTAGGAGCAAACATGTCTGACAAAAATACACTTACCTTTTCGCGTCTGATCAATATTGCAGCATTGCTAGGGCTTCTCGGTGTCCTCGCCGGGTCACTCCACTTGCAATTTGGGGTGGGTGAACAGCCATGTCCGCTTTGCCTGGTTCAACGCTCAGCAATGATCGGACTTGCCGTTGGTCCAGCCATGAACCTTCTTTGGGGGATGCGGGTTCGCCATTACGCGCTCAGTATTTTGGCTGCAGTGGCTGGTGGTGCGGCGAGCACCCGACAAATCTTGCTCCACATTGCCGACCCGGCCGATCCAGGTTACGGACCCGCTATTTTCGGGTGGCATCTCTACACGTGGGCCTTCGTAACCTTCTTGGTAGGTGTCGTTGGGTGCACGATTCTCATCATGTGGAAAAGGCCCTTTGAACTCAATGACAAGGGTGTAATGACGAATCGGGGCGAATCACCTAAATGGATGCCCTTCCTCGCACTTTGGGCAATAATCTGGGTTGTCCTGGACCTTGTCGTTATCGCGGTATCCGTCGTACCAGAGTGTGGTTTAGGTTTGTGCCCGGACAATCCACCCGACGGTCCAAGCGTTGGTGACTTCACGGCCTGGCTGTTAATTCTGGGAACTGGAGTGTTGGCTGCGGTGATCGCCTTGATTGTTGACAAACAGGTGCGGGCTCGAGACCTCTCACTTACGCAGTAGTGTCGACAAGTACCTGTCAAACACTGAAGCAACCTCTCGGCCTCCAGCCGATTTAACTTCCTGAACAGGTGATCCAAATCCTTCAGCCTGGGTGATCGCAATTCGTTCAGGCAAATACGGTTTAAGAATCGCAGGCTTGCCATACAGGCTTCCCAGTTCACTCATGCGGTACTGGTGTTCCTCAGCCGCTGACCTCACGCGATTCACTACGATTCCTGCAAGTTTTAAGTCAGGGTTGACACTCTTGCGAATTTCTTCGACTTCGGCCACCGCGCGCTCAACACCTTGTGCCCCGAAATAAGAGGGTGTTGTGACAACGAGGGCTAGATCAGAGGCGGCGAGGGCTTCACGTGTGAGCGCGCCCAAGGAAGGTGGGCAGTCAACGAGGACCAGGTCGTAACCTTCAAGTTGGCGCAATGCCTTTGCCAGTTTTGGCTTAAAGGGTGATTGACCGGCATGGGTCCACGAATCGAACCGGATCACACTTGGGTGACTTGCCAGCACGTCCACCTCACCTGGGCCAATTTCCCAATCACACGGGGTGAGTGCACCCTCGATTTCCGCCCGCGTTGGATGCTCCAGGACATTTGCGACAGAGGTCTTAGAAGGGCGAGCCCTCAGGATCGAGGTGGCGTTGCCTTGAGGGTCAAGGTCAATCACGAGCGAAGCGAGACCTCGAAGCGTGGCGGCACCCGCCAACCCCAACGTAACCGAAGTTTTTCCCACTCCACCTTTGAGACTCATAACACTCACGATTGGCATGTGCCTAGTGTTCACGTTTCCCGCGCCAAGTGCAAATATTGTGTACTCAAAGTTTGAAAGGTGTCATTTTTGGATTCACGTGAACTCGAGGTACTGTAATTTCATGTTTTTGATCTTTCCCGCAATAAGTAAGTCAGCGACCATTACGGCAGCTCTCAGCCTACTCGCCAGCATGGCACTCACTGCAGTTGAAATACCTGCGGCACAGGCGGTCGAAGTTGGTAGTTGCTACAACTACAAAGCCAGCGGGACCAAGGATCAGGCTGCCGCCTCTTCATCTGTTGACTGTCTTGCCCCGCACACAGCGCAGACCTACTGGAGCGGGACGCTGCCTTCGAATTTTGGCGTTCCAGCAAAGACCAAAACAGCTAACCGACTGAAGGTGACCAAACCTTGCACCGTAAAAAATATGAATAATTTCTTGTCATTGCAGAACCGGAAACTTCCGAGTCGTTTTCAGAGCGTCTCAGTTTTCCCCAGCCAAACCCAGTGGAAGGCTGGGGAACGCTGGGTCCGCTGTGATGTCGTGTTTAAGGCTGGAAAGAGTTACAAGGCTCTCTCGGTTCCCATGGCTGAATTTGTTGCTTCGACTCCTGCGTCTGCCTTAAATTTTTGCACTCCCAGCACCCCTGGCAACAGAACAACCAGTGCTTACCCCTGCACGAATACTAAGAAAAATTGGATCATGGTCCTAGAGCGTGATTTAGGAGCAACTCCGACCAAAAAATTCCCTGGTTCTCGAACCGTTGAAAGACAAACCAAGCGAATCTGTGAAAAGGCAGCCAAGCCTTATGTCACTCTCAAGAAGTATTATCCCTGGTGGGCAATTTGGCCAACCTCAACTGGTTGGTCGCGCGGGGAACGAACCGCGCAATGTTTTGTTCCCTATAAAGAGTTTGTCAAAAACACCACTAGTCAATGACCGGTCTCTTTGGGCCGATTCCCCAAGAGATGTAATTCCAGAACCAGTCAGCAAGAACGGAAATCCGGTTCCTTCCGCCAGCTAAATAAAACACATGCAATCCCAACCACACAAGCCACGCGAGTGTGCCGCGCAGCCGGAGTCCGTTGGGGAGTTCAACAACAGCACGCCGGCGACCAATGGTGGCCATCTGTCCTTTGTCTTTGTATTTGAAGGCAGTTGGCTCTTGGCCGTTCAGTAATTTTTCGATGCTCTTTGCGACATATCGTCCTTGTTGCATTGCAACGGATGCGACCATGGGAAGTGGCCGGTCACCTTCACCGACGACATGCGCAAGATCCCCAAGCACCCACACATTGGGGCGTAGTCGCAGTGTTTGCGAGACCATCAATCGATTGGAACGGTCGATCTCCCCGAGCACCTTCCACTCGGACGGCGCCGCCACGCCTGCCGCCCAGATAATTGTTCCCGCCGGCAAAACCTCACCAGACTTTAAGTGAACGTCGCTTGGATACATGCGGTCCACCGCACTGTCGACTTTGACATGAACACCAAGTTCTTCTAGGTCCTGCTTCGCATTCTGGGAGGATTTCTCGCTGAAAGAAGGGAGCAGTCGAGGTCCCGCTTCAACTAACGTGACCGATGCATTTTTCGAAATAGCGGGAAATTCCCGAGTCATACTCTTTTGCAACTCCGCGATTGCGCCTGATACTTCAACTCCTGTTGGGCCACCACCAACAACAACGACCCGCATTGCTTCTTTTGGCTTGGTCCCTGTTTCAACATCTTCGTAGGTTTGCAAGAGTCGGTTGCGAATCGCCCGTGCCTGATACAAGTCTTTCATTTGCAGGGCATTCTCCTCAACCCCAGGAATTCCAAAGGTTGTTCCAGTGCTACCAACAGCAAATATCAACTCATCGAAGTAGAGCACACGACCGTCCTCGAGCCGCACGTTATTCGCCTCTAATGAAACTCTGATTACCTCTCCGCGAATGAACTTGACGCCAGGAATCGCAGCACGGATCGGGTACGCGATGTCGTCTTCGGGCAGCCCACCGGTAGCTACCTGATAAAGAAGCGGTGCAAATAGTTGATAAGAGTGCCTGTCGACAACGGTCACTTCGAATTTCCCTGACTTTGCGAGTGAAGTAGCGGCCGTTAACCCACCAAACCCCGCACCAATCACCAACACTTTTTGTCTTACATCTACCTGTGTTGCGGTCACCTCAAAGGACTCCTTGGCTCAGATTCAGGAAAAATAGTTTCGCCAACAGATTCAGTTGCGCTCAGTCGGTCGCGCTGCGAATCTGATAACTCAATACGCATGGATCGAACAATGGAGTCGATAGTCACCGGCTTGGTTGCTCCGGGAATTGGAATCATTGTGGGTGAAAGGCTCAGTAGCCAGGCAAGTGTGACTTCCTGGACTGACGCGGCGTGCTCAGCAGCCACGACGGCGAACTCACCAAATTGCGAACCAAGAGTCTTCGCATTGTCCGAGCCACCGAGTGGAGACCATGGAAGAAATGCTATTCCTAGTTCTGTGCAGCGTTCTAAGACTTCTCGGTCCTCCCGAAAACGCGGCGAGAATTCGTTCTGAACGGAAACTAAACCACCCTCACCGGGACCGCCGAGAACTTCGAGAGCGACTTCAAGTTCAGCCAAGGTTGCGTTGGAAATCCCAACTTCGCGCACCCAACCGAGATCACGCAGGTCAGAGATGGCCCGTATTTGATCTGCATAGGTTTCCCGAGGGTCGTGACGGTGAAGTTGATACACGTCAATGACAGTGGCGCCAAGCGCGGTCATGCTGGCCTCACAAGCTGCCTTGAGCCCAGCCGCACTCCCGTCACGTGACCATGTTTCGCCTTCACC
>Ga0222673_1000220_pt1 | contig 32617 bp, 32 predicted proteins | sample AntAcemetagen801_FD_179845 | JGI IMG/M metagenome (GOLD analysis project Ga0222673, IMG submission 179845) | Saline water microbial communities from Ace Lake, Antarctica - #801 | ecosystem: Environmental > Aquatic > Non-marine Saline and Alkaline > Saline | place: Antarctica: Ace Lake...
TTTTAAGCTTCTTGAAGAGCGAACGAGCAATTAATGATGCAAATAAAATAACACCAAAGAGAATATTTCCTATTAGCAAGTTTGATGCCAAGAATGCAATAGAAGTTGTAATAACAACAATCATACTAAAGCTTCGTAAACCAATAATATTCTTTGAGAACGCAACTACGGTTGCGAGCACTGGTAGTAGCAATGTAAGAGAAATGGTTTCTGCAGGTACTCCTCTTTTTACTGCTTCATGAATGATGTACGCAAAGAAATTAAAAATAGTTATTTCATCAAGTGAACGTCTTGAGAGTATTTCTTTTGAAGTTTCATTAACAGGAACAATAATAGGATTTTCTTGTAACTCGGGTTTTTCGCTTCGTACCCTGGTTTCAGTTTCTGCAACTTGAATGGTTGCAGTTGAAGTAGAAATTGTACTTGATGCAACACTAGTATTTTGTGCGTATAAGTCTTGTGGAACAAAACTAGTAATCACGACCACAAAAGCAGTAATTAATAAAACAGTAGCTACGCCTTTATACATATTCTTTTTTGTCATAATAAGATTTTTCATGTGTATGTATTGTATATATATTATATATTCCGTAAAGACACTAGATATAGAAATTATTTACGCAACCCGTGGCGATTAAAAAAAGTCCACAAATAGAGACTCTCTACCTTCTCTCTTGCCCACTGTGTCCTACGTAAGAACGTTAAACTCGATGTAACACTTGGATTTTCATTGAAACAATCAATTCTGATTTTCTCACCTAAAGTCTCCCAACCAAATTCTTTTACCAATTCCTCAACCTGCATCTTAAGTGTTATGCCATGTAGAGGATTATTTTTTTGAATATCTGCTGACATATATTATTGTAATCTACCCTTTTTTAACATAGTCTGGATTAATATATACACCTTTCATTCCGTCAATCTTACCTGTTAATCCTTCTACTTCATCTGTTAATCGAATGTTTTTTACTTTTGTTCCTTTTTTTAATCCATCTGAACTACCCTTAACTTTTAAATCCTTAATTACAAAAATAGTATCACCATTTTGTAATATATTTCCGTATGCATCCTTAGTTTCAAAATCATTCATGGTGTTTAAAATATACCTACATACCAATAAACACAAGTTTTTATTTAAGTATTTGCATTGTTTCAGACGCAATAGTGATTCCTTTCGAGTTCTGAATTTCTTTTAAAATTTCCATACTGATTTCACTATGTGATGTTCTCCGCACCGTTGTATCTGTAATATAGCGAATATGTAATTCAATCCAATTATCTGTTAGTTTAATGAATACATTCGGCTCGATAACACTGTTCTCAATATAATAATGCTTTGAAAGATTTTCAATTTGTTTTTCAGCCTTCTTACTAATTTGTGTCTGTGTTTTAGCTAAAATAACTTTGATTCGCTTAATTGCATCTTGCCAATCACTTGTATATGTAATTGGTATCACAATTTCATCCCAAATAAATTCATGGTCTTTAGTGTAATTATGAACGACTGCACGCGCCACCTTACCATTAGGGACTAGTGTTAAACGCCCTGTTGGTTGATCTCCATCTACCCAATTACGTATTTCTAATACCGTTGTGTATAACAAACTAATTTTCGCAACATCACCAACAACACCTTCAACTTCAATCCTGTCTCCGACACGATAATTTCCACTTCCCAATAGCACAAAGCCACCAATTAAATCTTTAAATATATCTTGAAGTGCCAATGCAACAGCAGCTGAAATTAATCCATATGAAAGTAACAATGTTTCAGTATTTTCTACCCAAATTGTTAGAAGCCAAAATACAACCACTACATAAAATGCACTATTATTTAGCCTTCTAAATAATGTACAGCTTTTCGTTCTTTAACGTTTCTATCAATTAGCAACCGTAATACAATTTTGAAAAAACAGTATGTAATTGTAATTGCTACTAAAGACTTAACTGCGTTAGACAAGTCATACAAAGGAGTGAAGCTATTCAAAACCCATATTCCAGCGGTGAATAAAATAAAAAAAACTGCGCCTATAATCTTATTGCTCATGCAGTAATTGTAACATGTGGACTACTTACTCTTAATAAATAATCCTCACAGTGAAAATGTTCATCAACAAAATGTCATAAATGTTTATTTTGCTATAATACAAAAACAAGTATAAACAATGTAATAAAATGTCCAAAGATTCAAATAAAAAAGAAGAAGAAGATATTTCCCTGCTAACCCCTGTTTCATACAGCGAAACCCCTCACATAACTGAAAAAGAATACGAAACACTCTACAAGGAATCTATTGAAAATCCTGAATCTTTTTGGGGTAAAAAAGCAGAAGAGCTAGTAACATGGAATACTAAATGGAGTAGTGTTTATTCTGGTGATTTTAGCAAAGGAGAGGTGACGTGGTTTAAAGGAGCAAAGCTAAATGTTAGCCATAACTGTATAGATAGACACATAGAAAATGGGTCTGGAGATAAGGTTGCGATTATTTGGGAAGGAAATGAACCCGGAGAAAATAGAAAAATAACATACACAGAACTATTAGAAAAAGTATCGCAATTATCAAACGTTTTAAAATTACGTGGCATCACTAAAGGAGACAGAGTTTGTATTTACATGCCAATGATTCCAGAGGCTGCATTTGCAATGCTGGCTTGTGCAAGAATTGGAGCAATCCACACAGTAGTATTTGGAGGATTTTCTCATGAAGCACTTGCTTCTAGGATTCAAGCATCCGAATGCTCAGCGGTTATTACTGCAGATATTGGTAAACGTGGAGATAAAATAATTCCAATCAAAGAACAGGTAGATAAGGCACTGAAAACATGCCCCAGTGTTCACACGTCTATCGTTGTAAAAACAGATAAAACTAAACAATTACCTGTATATTCAGATGCTATAGAAATTGATTATGAAGAAAGTATTTCTGAAGCATCTACACAATGTGATCCAGAAATAATGGATTCTGAAGATCCACTTTTTATTCTGTACACTTCAGGGTCAACCGGTGCACCAAAAGGAGTCGTTCATACAACAGGAGGATACTTACTTTGGACCAGTTCAACACATAAATATGTTTTTGATTATAAAGAAAAAGATATCTACTGGTGTACTGCTGATGTTGGATGGATAACAGGACACTCTTTTGTGATATACGGACCACTTTGTAACGGTGCAACAACTGTTATGTATGAAGGAATACCAACATATCCAGACTGTTCTAGATATTGGAAAATAATTGATGAACATAATGTAACTATTTTTTACAGCACCCCTACTGCCCTACGACTTCTTATGTCTAAGGGAAATGAGTTATTAGAAAAAACCTCGAGACAGAGCCTAAAAATATTAGGAACTGCAGGTGAACCAATCAATCCGGAAGCATGGCAGTGGTATCACGACACAATCGGGAACAATCATTGTCCGATTATAGACACATGGTGGCAAACAGAAATTGGTGGACCAGCAATTACCCCACTTCCATATGCAAAAAATCTAAAACCTGGCGCAGTATCACAACCATTCTTTGGAATACTCCCTGCTATTTTAGACGACAACGGCAAAGAAATTACTGGTAAAGGTTCTGGGAAGTTAATGATAAAGGGTTCTTGGCCAGGACAAATAAGAACACTTTACGGTAATCATGAACGATATCTTGAAACATATTTTAAACCCTATCCTGGATACTATTTAACCGGTGATGGTGCAAAGAGAGATATAGATGGCGATCTTTGGGTTACAGGAAGAATTGATGATGTTATGGAAGTATCTGGACACCTTATTGGAACAGCAGAAATTGAAAGCTCATTAACAAAGCATACTTCAGTTGCAGAGGCAGCAGTGGTTTCTATTCCTCATGAAATTAAAGGTGAATCTATTTATGCATTCGTGACTCTTATTAAAGGAGAAGAAGAGGATGAAAAACTTAAGGAAGAACTAATAATTTTAGTGAAAGAACATGTGGGCTCTTTTGCCAAGCCAGATGAAATAAAATTCGTTGGCGATTTACCAAAAACCAGATCTGGCAAAATAATGAGACGAATTCTAAGAAAGATTGCCCAAGGGAAAACCGAAGACTTTGGTGACATAACAACTTTGGCAGACCCAAAGACTGTTAGTGACATCGTTGAGAAAATAACAAACGTATAACAAAACTATCGCTAATTATTTAGTTTCAAGAAACATACCCTTTTCTTGAATAATAGAAATAAGATCATAATGTTGAGAATTTTTAACTTCTTCACTTTCAAGTGAAAATATTCCAGAATCGATACATTCATTCTTGTCATGACAACCAGGAGCTTCGGTAACAGTAATAAAATACAAAACCATATGTGACACCATTGGATATGGCACACCCGTTGCTTTATTAATTTTCTCGACAACATCACTAATTTCCATATAACCAATCACCTTCTGAGAATTAATAATTGCTCCAGACTCCTCTTTTACCTCACGGTGCAATGCATCTTCAGGTGTTTCTCCGATTTCAACATGTCCTCCAGGTAATTCCCAACCTCTAAATGTTTTTGTCATTATTAGCTTATCTTCATAAAAACCAACACCGAACACACTGGTTACAATTGACTCGTCGTGAATATGGTCCGCCAAATAAAATTCACGAGTTGCGCCTGATTCCCATTTTTTCTGCAAAAGAGGTTTTTCTTTCATCGGATGATTGTAGCAAAAAATAAATCATTATACTTTTTGCTATACTTTTTTTATGAATTCCGAAACGAGTCTAAGCATCACTAATGAACCAGTCTAAACGAATCCTGAACGGCCCGAAGTTTAGTGGCAGTCATCAAACTTTTATAGATGAAGCAAAACCACTTATTCTTGCTGCCAAAAAAGATGATGTCATTACAAAAATAATCATTGGAAGAATTAGAAGTGTTACCACATCAAAACGTTCAATTAAGTGTAAGGAAATTAGAGCAGGTGTTGAGATAACAGTGAGGGGTGCTTCTGCAATTCAAACATTACTTTTTTATACAAAAGCGCAAGATACTATTTCTCATTCTTATACAAAATTATATGAACAATGTTATTTAAAGAAAAGTTCATAGCAGATATACCTACATATACCTAAAGTATTGACAAAAATTATTACATAAGTAATATGTAAATATGTCAAATACAGCAACAATAAGAAAAACAGGAATAGTAGCGTTATTTTTTGTAATGCTTTTCTCACTACTTACAAGTACAGCAAATGCACAATACAATAACTCATACAGTACCGCTACGTATAATTCAAATAATTATAATCAACCTCACTACAACACAAGAACGTTTTCTTACCTACCTCCTGTCGTACAAAACAACTGGGCTGTACAAGAACATTATTTTGGAAATGATACAGGTTATGGAAGTCGAAACTGGACTGATGTGCAAATTCCAAGTCCGCAAATATATTCACAAAATATTTCGCAAAATGAAAGCGACAATGAACGCTACGCACGCTACAGAGCAGAAGATAACCATTACAAAAACTTCTTTTTTGCTGTTGGTGGTTACACTCCCCCACAACAGAACATGAACTCTACCTATAATCAGCTGTATAATCACTACTATTACGACACTCGAGACAATTACCAACGGTAATTTAGTACCAATTAAATTTCTGACCTAAAAATTCCTCAAGCTCTTTATTGTGCTCACGATATACATCCTCTAGTTTTTTTCTAGTATCCATATTCATAACTGCTTTGTATTTTCCGACTTTTTTAGCAGTTACATCTACATCTTGAATTGGAACACCAGCATAATCACAAACATCATTAAATATACCTTGAGGAGTAGTAAAAAAGTCTTCGGCTTTTAAAACCAGGGTTTGAGATTTATCTGGGAAAATATCAAACCATGTTTGTATATTTGGTAGATAATAGGATTTATTTATCCAAGAAAACGGACATCTTTCTAAGCCAAATCTAAACAACTTCACTACCAGCTCCTCAAATGTTCTCTTAAATGGAGTAGTGTCTAAGTTTCTATTCTTTTTAATAAAATTATAATGGGAGTACAAACGATCTACAGGGTTACGTAATAAAATAATAAATTTTGCATGAGGTACAATTTTTTTCATTCTTTTTGCTGCTTTTTTGGAATACAAATACGGAGGAGACACATCGAAGCTTGGTTTCCCTTGTGCACTTTCAATAAAATTAGTTTTATACCAATGTAAGCTTTTATTACTGGCTGGTCCTGCAAAGTAACAAATCTCTTTACATTCAGGTTGAGATAAAGACTCATGCTGACATAAATAGTCATACAATGACGTAGTTCCACACTTTGGTGCACCAAGCACAATAATGCCCGGTAAAGATCCTCTACTTGTAAAATATCTTTTCCAGAAAGCCTTATTTCGCTTAAGACGTCTAGCCTCTCTTTTTTTAGGGGTTAATTTTTTCATATGTAATGTGAGGGTAATTTTACTTACAATGCAAATACCTATATTCTATCTATAATAATATATTACTTACAGAATACAAAAATGTCTGATACCAATAACCAAAAAAATGTTTTTTTTATACGAGGGTACATTCGCTCTGGAACTAACTGGGTAAACAATATTCTTAACTTACATCCAGACATTCAATCGTACGGTGAATTCAATTTCATTCCAATTCGAAGAGGGTTTGAGTTTGTAACTACACGAGAATGGGGACTTATTAGTAAAAAAGAAAATAAAAAAGGAAGTGAAGTTGCTCGCAAGGCATTTGAAACAATGGTGCAAGAGATAACTGTTAAAGTAGGACAACAAAAACTTGAAGAAGAAAATCTCGACAGAACAATAAAAAAAAATCCAGTATGGTTTGGTGATCGTTCCCCTAATCCACTCACGCCACTTCCAATTGAAGCTGGTTACTATTTTTGGATAGTCAGAGACGTACGAGATATTCTCATAAGCTCGACATTTCATGAACTTCGTTTGGAGTATGATGAATCTGCTTTTAGTGCATTTCCTAAAATGAAAGAGAAGAAAGAAATTTTTAAAGATAATCCTAATTATTTTTCTATTCACCCTGAACAACTCTTAGATGATACAGATTGGGTAATGCATATCGCACAAAATTGGCACAATCAAACAATGATGAATATAAAATTACTTAAAGCAGTACGAGATGGAAAACATCCTGCAAACATAAAAGTTTTACGATATGAAGACATTCATACTAATGTAGAGAATACTCGCCGAGATATGTATACTTTTTTAAACGTAGACCCTAATAAAGCCTTGCCAATGACAGATTTAACAACTCCAGGTTTTGCAAAAGAACGCCCAAATAACCACTATAGAAAAGGTGCGGTTGGTGGATGGAAAGAATATATATCTGTTGATACTCATGAAATTATCAAAAATATCACAAAAGAATCTATGGAATTTTTTAATTACTCATTCGATGAATAGCCAATTCAACGCATATCAATATTTAAGAGAACATTCTGAAGTCTGGAATGATGCTTTTTCTGACACCAGTAACCATGAAGATGTCAGTTTGACTAAACTATTAGAGCGAGATTGTCTTTCAAATAATAAAAAATTATCTGATTTTACTAAAAAAACGTATTCGACATTAAAAATTATCCTTAAAACAAAAGATGAGGATGGACTCTTGGAGCATTGGATTCTCTATCATGCAAGTATTGTTGGTTTTGAGAACCTTGTCATATTTGACCACAGCAGTACATCTGAGAAAGTCAAAGATATTTATAAAAAATATGCAGATAAGCTATTGGTAATTACAGTACCTGAAAGTACTGATCGATAATCACTTCATAATACTTTTAAGTCTCGTTTTTTTTATGACTTACTTAAACAACAGTGCCTTTTTTTTACTTTACTAGATACAGATGAGTTATTGTGATGGAATGAAACAAAGAAGATTAGGAGCTCAAATCTTATTACAGAACTCAAGAAATATAGTCATCTAAGTTCTCTTTCTACGACGTGGATTCACAATTACTTTACAGAAAACACAAGTAATGATGTTTCTCAAATTACTGAATTTGATATTCAAAAAAACAGTATGGACAATAACGTACTTAACGGGAAAGCAATTTTCCGTGCAGATAAGAAACAGCAAGTCATTACTCACAACAAGGCAATTGTCGACCATGCGATTACAACACCTTTCATCTTGCTACATTTTAAAAACAGAAACATTGAAGAGAGAATAAGAAATCAAATAAATTATTGTATTTCTATGAATTACATAAATCGAAATACTCCAGAGCAAGACTACATTACAATACTAGAGCCTTTGTTAGAGAAAAATATTAAACAAACACACCCATTAAAGGAAGTAATTTCCTATTTTAAAAATAAATCTAAACACATCAAAAGTCGATATTCTTATGACAAAAATAATGTCTTACGCACCAATGTCGTGGATCACGCACTTTCAGATAACCCTCTTACATACAGATTTACCTCAGAAAACTACAATTCACTAGATGATGCAATAGATAAAACATTTCAAATCTGCAAACAAAGATGGAAAAAAACAGGAGTTTCTTTTGCTTCAAGAGTATCTTTTTTGAAAAGTCTTTGGTGCAAATTTCAAAAAAATAATAACAATAATAACAAGTAGCTGTATAAAAACATTGACATACGGTGCTTTTTCTCTTATTTTTATATATGGAAGTATAGCTAAGTAAATTTAGCACTTAACATAATGAAAAAAATCGCAATTGCATTGATGACAGTCCTGTTTGCTAGTTTTGCTAGCGCTCAAGGAATCACCCAATCAGAACCAACCTTCGATGGAAAGTTCTTAACACCACAAAGTCGAACACTGTTCGATCAAGTCGTACAAGTAAAGCTTCTCAATTTCATCAAACAAAAAGCGGTCAAACTGATCGCTGATGAAAAAAAGGACACTGATGAATATCGTCAGCTTGGCACGCTCTACATCCAGGTAAGAGATTCTCTCTTCACCACACCAACAAGCGAAGCAGTTCGGCGCACATCGCCATTCGCAACAGGTGGATCAGAGCAAGCCATGGAAACGTTACAAGATGGGCAGTACATAATGGCTTCAACGCCACTAATGCAGCTCATCGTTGGAAACATTCAAACAACGTTCGGCCTCACAGATATTGAAATCGAACGAGGATGGTTCGGACTATCTGAGATCCAAAAAAGACGGATCAAGGAGTTCGATAAGTATTCACCAGGGAGTAAAGAGTTGAAGTTCGACGGTGTTAACGGTAAGTCAAAATACGAACTTTCCCTCAGTGGCGAGTTTGGGTTCGAGAAAGGTAAGTACGGAATGAACTACATCTTTCTTATTGACACACGCCCATTGCGAACTCCATCCCCTCTTGAAGCAGACGTTTTCGAGAAAATCACATCACTGATGGCAACATACGGTGAACAGATTGGAGGAGTTCGTTTTGAAGATGCTCTGGGTGCATACGTGACACTTTCGGCTGCGTATAACCAAACTGGAAATTCTGCTGGTGACGCTTTCAAGCTTACTGGCGATTTCAATCAGGAAACTGGTTGGACTGTGTTTACTGCAGACGGCCTCCGTATCGGAACCACAACAGAGACAGTTGTGCTTAACGGCGATTTCACAACCGGAGGAGTCCAGAGTCGAAAAAATCCAGATGGTCCAGGTATTATCAACCGTATCGGACCGTGCACGACATTTGATTCTTGGCACCACGAAAACAGGGATCTCCCTTACTTCGTGATTGACGACAAAGTCGTTTTCCCTCGGATTAAAACTCGAGAAGGAAACGAACTCGCATTCACCGTTGGTGGCGAATTACACAAAATGGTTTTACCAGGAATGACAAAGGGAGACGTTCTTATTACGTCGCTCCCCTAAGTTTCTGACAAAAACCTATTTTTCTTTCTACAACTAAATACAAATAATTTACCCGTTAAAGAAAAATAATGGCTTTTACTCTGCTTGAGCATTTAGCCATTCATCAGGTTTTGGATGTTTTACATTCCACGCAAGCCTAAAAAACTTCAAGACCCTGATCGTCAGGTATGTGGTATCAAAACCATACCAATACAAACCATGTGCCGCAGAGGTTGGATGTGCGTGATGTGTATTGTGGTTTCCTTCACCAAATGTCAGTAATGAAACCCACCAAGAATTGCGAGACTTATCTTTTGTATTGAATAGTCGAGATCCCCACAAATGACAAACAGAATTTACCAAATTAGTTGTCATGAGAACTGAGACAATCCTAAAGATTTGCCACACAACCCAAGAAAGTCCAAGTTGCACACCACCAAAATGATGTCCAACGAGAAATAATCCTGTCAGAAGAATGAATTGTGGAAACAACCACATCTTATGAAACAACATTACCATTGGCTTTTTCTGCAAGTCCTTTGTATTTTTAAAGCAATCAAACTCATCTGCATCTTTTTGAAGGATCCAAATAAGTTGCGCACGCCAAAAACTTACAAATGGATGAACAGGACTATGTGTATCACCCTCTTCATCTGACTTATCGTGATGTTGACGATGCATAGCAGGCCACTTCAATGGTGAACCTTGCCAAGCAAGACTTGCAAAAAGAATCAAAATATTCTCAATCCAGGTATATGTCTGAAAAGATTTGTGAGTAAGTAAACGGTGATAACACAATGTCACACCAAGCCCTCCACTTATCCAATAAAACAAGGCAAACAATCCGACACCACTCCAACTGAAGAAGTATGGGACTAAAACCAAAGACCCAATTAAAAACAATAATCCAATAAAGACTGTTGTTGGTTTGTGAGCCTTAGTAGACCACCACAAAATAATTTTTTTCATTTTTAAAACCCTTTCTTTTTTTTGTTGATATAAAAAACTTACAATTTGAATAGTAGCACTTATTCCAAGAAAAGCTTTGCAAACTTTATTTCATCAAATGAGTATTTATTTTTCAAATATGCACGAATACCAGTAAGCGTTTGTTTTCCTTTTTCTTCAACAGCTTCACGGATACCGTCAATAAGTTCAGAAAATTCATCATTTTCTGGCATTAGATATAGTATATCTGAAGACGACAACAACCCTTCTTGTTTTAGCGCTTCAATATGCGCAACAATTGTTCCCTGCTTAACTCCCCTAATATCAAGTAGCTCGTGAAGCGTTTTTTGCTCTTTAATTAAATTGCATGTAATTTCAACAGTACTTAGTTTTTTTCCAGAAGACTCTGCTACCGCAGTTTTTGATGCACCAATTTTTTCAAGAAAATCTTTTTTTCGTTTCTTTACTTCATCTTCACTTAATTTATGTAGGTTCTGAACCAAAATATCTGCATCATCTAAAAACCTCTTATTAATATTTATAACCTCTGGATGGACCATTAAGGAAGTTTTATTAAAACCATTTAAATACAGCCCATCCAAACTTTTGACTCGAGAAAGTGCTACATATCCCTGACCTTCGACAAATGCTCCAGACAAATCTATTTGAGCTCGTGAGAGTGTCATTCCCTGACTTTTATGAATAGTTATAGACCATGCAAGTTTCAACGGAACCTGTGAAATCTCTGCAATCACAGAGCTGTTTTCTTCAACTGCCCAAGTTTGCGGCATTGCAACAAACTCTTTACCATCACTTGTCTCAACCAAAGGATACCCATCTTTAAATGAAACTATTTTTCCCGTTGTTCCATTAACATATCCCACAGTTGGATTATTTTTTACAAACATTACAAGTGCTCCAACTTTCAATAAAATTTTATCTCCAACTAAACAACCTCGTTTCAGAGCATCAATTAACGGTGCCTTACCGCGAGTTGTCATTGTATATGTCTTCCCTTCTCCATCTAATTCTTGTAACTTTTTATTATTATAAGAATCAACATTAGTGTTATGTGTATGAAGTTTTGTTATTGCCTCCGCAGAATCTTTTTCATCACTAACAATTATTCGAGACCGTAACTGCTCGACTGTTTGATCACTAATTTCACCATCACGAATGTCTCGTAAAATTGCACCAATACTATCTTCAGAATCTTGCCGATACTGTTCTGTTAAATAACACATAGATAAATTACCCTGTTTCCATGCACGTGATTTAAATGCATAAGGTGTCTGGGAAGTCTCATCTTCATCCATGTAGATAGTGTCTATACCATCAAAATTTTGCTGCTGTTGTTGTGCTCCCCATTGTGGTTTTTTTTGAATTGGTGGAAGCTGAAAAAAGTCTCCAGAAAATATTACTTGCATACCACCAAATGGCTCTTCATTTCTTTTAAATAGTTTACATACACGATCAACACAGTCTAATGTGTTCGAGCTAATCATTGAAACTTCATCAATAATTAAAACTTCAGTTTTATCGTATCGTTTCCATAAATATTCTTTTGATTCTAATGCATCTAAATCATAATCGGTTAACTGGTCTTTAATTCCTATTCCCGACCAAGCATGAATAGTTACACCTTTAATGTGCGTTGCGGCAATACCGGTTGATGCAGTAACAGCAATTCCAACACCCCGTTCTCGTAAAAAAGAAATATATGAGTTAAGTAAATATGTTTTTCCAGAACCAGCTGCACCCGTTAAGAATACATTTTTACCGATTTTCAGAACCTCCAGAGCATCTTTTTGTGTCATATTCGATTAGTGTACCATGCCACCCTATTACATATTTATAAAATAGTTATCTAGTGCAAATGATATTATGAATCAAATTAGTTATTGACTTAGAACATCAAACAGTGTATTCTATTGGAATCAGATAACTACTAAGTGAAGTTGCTTGTATCAAGTATGTTTTGTTTTGGTGTGTGTTTGAGTTAAAAAGATAAGAAAAAACAAATGAAAGAAGGAACAATTGCAAAAATTATGGATAAAGGGTTTGGTTTTATTTCTGAAGCAGGACAAGAAAAAGACCTTTTCTTCCACGCAAACGAAGTAGTTGAAGGAGAATTCAACGACCTACAAGAAGGAGACAAAGTTACATTTGAAATCGCTGATGGACCAAAAGGACCAAACGCAGTTCAAGTAAAAATCGTACAAGAGTAATTTCTCTCGTAAGATAAACAAAAACACCTCACAAATTGTGAGGTGTTTTTGTTTACACAATACAACTCCTGTAATAATAACAGAGCAAGAACGATTCCCAATACACTTGTTTTTCTTCATAAGACGTATCATCCTACAATCTCGAGTCCAATAAGATTTCAATCATCATCGTATAACACAATGACTTCTTCGTTCTCTAAAATATCATAGCGGAAACAAGAAACTTACTGTAACCTATATAAATATGACTAAAAAAGTTACTCCAAATAAATCAATTATTGCGTTAGCATGTTCTCCTTCAAAAGGAAGAAATTCTGATGCAATGCTTGATGCATTCATAGCTGGAATTGAATCTGTAACAACTATTCCCGTAACTAAAGTGTACCTGAATGATATACAAATAGAACATTTTTCATTCGAAAATCGACTAGGACCAACAGAGACAGAAAAAGAATTTTCTGACTTATGTGAAAAAATAACAAAAGCACACGGACTAATTGTCGCTACCCCAACGTACAACTTCTCTGTTCCTGCACAGCTTAAAAACTTTATTGATAGGATTCGCTTTTTTGCACTAGACTTCGGAGAGATGAATACGTTTAAGCAACCAACGGGTAAGCTTGGGTATTTACACACATACTATTTAGTATCTGGAGGGACGCCGCAATGGGCACAACGATTATTATTCTTTACGTTTCCTGCTTTTTGGTTACGAAGTGTATTTTTATATTATAGTGCACAATGTATGGGAGCATTTTATAGTGGTGATGTAAAAACATTTGCTAATGAAAAAATTCTAGCAGTATGTAAAAAGAAAGGTGCCTGTTACGGTAAAAATCTTGAGAAAGAAAAATGTCATGCTGTTCCTGAGCGAATCTTCTGGCGACCACCACAACAAGGTTAGTTATTATTTTTTACACTTTTTTGAGCAGTAGACAATTTCGTCCCAAATCCCTCTCGACTGCCACTTCTTTCTATTCGTAAACGAAAGTTTGCATACTGGACACTGTTTTGACTGACTCTTTACATTATTTTTTTTCATGGCATTTTATTAAATATATGATAGTCTAACACCACATGAAATCCTCAGATACCTATGCACAATCTAATAAATACGACGTAATTGTTGTTGGAGGTGGAGCATCTGGAATGATGACTGCCGGAACCGCTGCCAAAAATGGCAAGCGTGTTCTACTTATTGAGAAAAACAAAGAATTAGGTAAAAAATTAAAAATTACCGGCGGTGGTAGATGTAATATCACAAACGAAACATTTGATACAAAAAAACTGCTTAAAAAATATGGTGACGCTGAGAAATTTTTATACTCTCCTTTTTCACAATTTGGTGTACAAGATACATTTTCTTTTTTTGAAGGCTTAGGACTAGAATTAGTTACAGAAGCTCGAGACCGAGTATTCCCAAAAAGTCAGAAAGCTATGGATGTTTTTCAAACACTTCACAATTTTATGGCTAAATACAACGTAACAGTGCTTAAGGATACACCTGTGAAAAAATTTCATGTTAGTAGTGATGAATCTGTGAATGGTGAAAAAGCCATCAAATCTGTTGAAACTAAAGATGGAGAAAAGTACTTCGCACATAACTTCGTAATTGCAACAGGAGGAAATTCATATCCAGAAACTGGTTCTACAGGAGATGGATTCACATGGCTGAAACAACTCGGACATACTATTCATCAATCCTCTCCAAACATTGTTCCATTAAAAACAGCCGAGTCGTGGGTTCATGAACTCTCTGGGACATCACTCTCTTTTATGAAAATCACTTTTTATCTTGATGGTAAAAAATCTTTTTCTAAAACTGGAAAAGTGTTGTTTACACACTTCGGTCTTTCAGGACCACTTATTCTAAATAGTGCAAAAGAGGTTTCTGACATACTTCCTCATGGTGAAGTAACAGCTACGATTGATTGTTACCCAGACACAGACCACAAACAGCTTGAAAAAAACATTCTTAAAGTTTTCGATGCAAATAAAAATAAATCGTTTAAAAATATTGTAAAAGATATTGTTCCACCAGGACTTTCAAATACTATTATAGGATTTCATATTATTCCAAGTGTTATGGATAAAGTGCATAGTATTTCAAAAGAAGACCGAAAAACTATTGTGCATCTACTAAAAGCATTGCCAGTGACAATTACCGGATTAATGGGAATGGACAGAGCTGTTGTTTCGGATGGAGGAATTCCGCTCACAGAAATTGATACAAAAAGAATGAAATCTTCGTTATACAGTAACTTGTACCTAACTGGAGATATATTACACATTAACAGACCATCAGGAGGCTATTCATTGCAGCTTTGCTGGACCACAGGGCACGTAGCTGGACAATTGCAGTAAAGGGTACCTACAAGACAGCTTTGTATAATTTCATGAGACTTTTTTGAGAAACACCTAACTGATACAAGATAGTAAGTAAGTAATATACAGCATGAACCCTATATACTCCTCTATCCTTAAAGCGTCGGGCTGAGGTAGTAATTGTTGTATCCAAAACTGTGTAAGTCCCTTTTTTAGAAATCCTTTTGAATATTTCCTGATCTTCAAATAATAGTAATGATGTATCAAAACCTTCAATACTATTAAAGGTATTTTTTTTAATAAATAAACCCTGATCTCCAAAACGAGCTGATACTGTTTGTAACTTAGACATCATAGTACTCAACTTAAATGTCCAATGGTCACTATCAAACAACACTACAGAAGTACCGGCAATATAACCATTAGATATTGCTGTAATAATTTTTTTATACGTATCTTTTTTTGGCACTGAATCTGCATGAAGAAAATATAAAATATCACCAGATGCCTGCAAAGCACCTTCGTTCATTTGTGCAGCTCTTCCCTTCTTCTTAGAATTAACAATTTGCACATTATACTGCTTAGCAATAGCAATAGTTTTATCAACTGAATTACCATCAACAAGTATGACTTCGAGTATTTCATTACTCACTTCTTGTAAATGACTTAGTAGTAATGAAAGTGAAGTCTCTTCATTATAAGCAGGAATAATTATGGAGATAGAACACTTCATAGGTATGTGACTAATACAATACTTTAAGTAGTTTTTTATTTAAAGAAGTTAGTTTACTACTAAAATGTTTAGCCACTACAGATTTATTGATTCGTGACGCTGTTGGGTATGGATATATCTTATTAAACAATGCATCAATTTTCATACCCTGACTTTGGAGCAATATCAGCTCTTGAATCAATTCGCCTGCGTGTGGAGCAACCATCGTTCCACCAAGTAGTGTGTTATTTTTTGCTACGAAAAGTTTTAGGTGCCCGTACATATAACTATCTACTATTGCTCTGTCATCGTGGGAAAAGTCAGTCTCTAAAATAGTATATGAAGTTCCTCGATCTTTCAGTGTCTGTTCTTGTATGCCAAAAGTTCCGAGCGAAGGAGATGTGTAGGTTACCCACGACAACGAATCACTAGTAAGCTTCTTATTAAACGGTTTTGGTGTGAAGAAATTTTTAAGCAACAAGCCAGCATGCAGTTCTGCCGCATGCGTGAATTGATGTTGTCCAACAATGTCGCCACATACAAATACTCGCTTATTAGTAGTTCGTAAATAATCATCCACAAGCAACTTTCTTCCATTTTCATGTTTTTTAATACCAGCTTTTTCCAATGCTAAGTTTTCAATATTAAGCTGTCGTCCTGTTGCAATCAAGATTTCATCAAACACAAGTTCTTCGGTTGAATCATCTTTGTTTTTCAAAATGGCTACTTTTTTACCATTCACCACTTTTATCTCTGAAACTTGTTGTTCTAAATGTAATAATATTCCATCGTTTTTTAACTGATTCATCACAATTTTTGCCATATCCACATCTTCACGACCAAGTAACATGTCAGAATTTTGAACGATGTGAACTTCAGAACCTAACAACTGAAATGCCTGTCCGAGCTCAGTTCCGATCGGACCCCCACCAACAACAAGCAATTTTTTAGGCAATATTTCGATATCAAAAATAGTTTCATTTGTGTGGTACGAAACAGCATCCAAACCTTTAATTGGAGGTACAAAAGGTCGAGAACCTGTTGCAAGTACGATTCGTTTAGCAGTATATTCTTTTTCACCCACACTAACTGTATGCTTAGAAGCAAATTTTGCTGCCCCAAGCACCACGTTCATTCCTTGTTTTCTAAAATAGTCTGCATTCTCATGTTCACGTATATATTCACGTTTACCATGAATATAATTACGGACCTTCGACATATCAATAACTCCTTCCATGTTCATACCAAATTCTTTACTTTCTTTCCCTGCTTTGACCTGCTTTGCAACATGCAGTAATGCCTTTGAAGGTACGCAACCAAAATTCAAACAATCCCCTCCAATATTTGCATCAGACTTATCAATGAGTAACGTTTTGAAACCTGCTTTATTCATAAATGAAGCAATATTCAAGCCTCCTGAACCAGCTCCAATCACAATAATGTCGTACTCATCATCATTGCGATCAATCGATACTTTATTATAAATAAGTGCACCCACTGAAAGAATAACCATAAACATGATTGCCATAAGAATATTCACAACACTAAATGAAGCAAGCGCTTCACCAAAATAAACATATGCAATTGTCCCTGGCAAAATCCCAATTAAACTAGCCATAACGTATGTTGTAGTTCGAGATTTTGTAATCCCCAAAAAATAATTAAGTGCACTAAACGGTACAATTGGCGCTAGCCGGAGTATAAAAATAATTGATGCTGCGCGTTTCTCGAATTGACCATCATACTTTTTAAGAGCAGGAAATTTAGTTACGATTTTCTCTTCTACAAAGTCTCGTACAAAAAATCGAGCAAGCAAAAATGAAATGGTTGCACCAAAAATTGCACCAATAACTACATATATTGTTCCAAAAACTGTTCCAAAAATTGCACCTGCAGCAAGTGAAAGTATCGAGGCAGGTAAAAATGCAACAGTAGCAACAACATAGAGAAGTACAAATAGTATAGGACCAAAAACTAAATTTGAATCTTGTAAAGATAATAATGAGTCACGAGTGAAATACTGCTGTAAATCAAAAGTAGCAATAAGGGTAATAGTGATAATAATAAGTGCTCCAAAAAATACTGCTTTTTTATTTCCATTCATAGTATGTAAAGTTTACTATACATTTTGAGTGTGTCTATTCTTAATTAAAAAATAATATTGCGAAAGTAACTTTAGAGTAGTAGAGTAAATAAAACTTTCATATCATTTAGTGCCGACGGTCACACGCTATCAAAAGCACTAACGAACTAGCCTAGGTAACTAGTTCACCCTTGGTAAGGCATAAGGAGTTGCGGTTTCCAAACCGCAACTCCAGTCTTTCCACTTTTTTATTTACTTAGTTCAGTCCACTTTTCTATATACGCACGTACATCAAATTTTTTCTCACAACCACTTCTTGCCATAAAACGCACTTTCCCAAAAACATCTCTTGTGAACCATGCTCTATCGTGAACCCCTCCGATACTCCAAGCAATTCCAGCGTATCCATTTGGATCTCTACCATCTAACTCGTATCTATCATTTAAATAAATTGCAACTTCTTGTGCGTACTCAGGAGTGTTAGTCCACTCTAAAATTTTCTTTGCCCAATACATTCGCATATATCCATGCATCTTCCCTGTTTGAAGCATCTCTTGTTGAGCAGCATTCCACAAATCATCATGCGTCTGTGCACCTTCAAATTGTTTTTTTGTATAGACATACTCACGATCATCGTCTTTTGCATACGTTAATGATTTCTGTGCCCAGTCAGGAAACCCAGAAAAATTATCGTAATTTTCTTCATAAAAACAATAATTATCTGACAACTCCTTACGAACAACCAATTCTTCAATAAAGGCTGCCACATGATCTTTAAGATCGGGAACTTTTCCATCTGGTAATTTTGCCAAGTTTTTTTGTTCTGAACTCACATCTTGTAGTTTAGTAGACGTCTTTTCTAAAACTGTTTGCACAATATATTGAGATGAAATCATTCCATAATGAAGATACGGCGAAAGATCGGACTGATGATTTTTTAATGGATCATTACGCTTATCAGCATAACCGTGCAACCCATGTTCTATAAACAGTTCAAGTTGTTTTTTAGCAGCTTTTTCTCCAGCAGTGATCCAATCTAATTCTTCGATTTTTTCTTTAGGCAGTAATGTATTCCACGCTATTTTTGGGACAGTTTTTTTATACGCTTTTTTTTGCTTAACAACATTTGGGAAAGTATCCAGAAAACTTAGTAAATGTTTATGAATTTTAGGACGAATTGTGTACGCAGCATACTCTTTCTTGTCGGATGTAATCCAGGCTGGGATAATATTATGAGCATCTACACCATAAAAGGCACACCCAATTTTCTTTCGAACAACTTCATTCCATTTTCGAGGAAGTTTTAGTGGAAAAAAATCTGTCACGAGTGCACCTGCAGATTGCGTAGTACAAAAATCTACAATCATAGATGAACTTTGCTCACCATCTGATGATGTGTCATGCAAAATAAAGAATGGGATATCTTTCTTACTAAGTATTTCTGAAACTTCTTGCAGTCCCCTAACTTTAAAAGTAAGTTGGCGGTTTCTGCCTCCTAAAAAACCAGGTAGCAAGTTGTAGACCACAATAAGTGGTTGTTTATGTTTATGGGCCAATTCTTGTGCATACAGCAACGACCAATTTTGATGAACTCTCATGTCGCGGTTCATCCAATACACGATTGGACCATCACCAATATCATGGTTATTTAATTTTTTAATTCGTTCAGTTATCATTACCTCATTTCTATAGTTGTAGTCTTTTCTTATAATCATTAGCCTTTCTTGCGTACGCAGCCTTTTGGCCTGATGAAAATTTTTCTGCTCGACTTGTTACAAAGTGCATTCTACCATTTTGTTTTAAAGCCTCTACATGTTTACAAACAAAGTCCCAATAAAGCGCGTCCCAAACATCTACCCATTCACCACTACCATAATCACTCATTTTTCTAATATAGTTTGAACCAGAAAAATACGGTTTTGTTGTGATACTTCCATTATCAGCAAACTGACTCATTGCGTAAATATTAGGAACCATCACCCAATCATACGAGTCGATAAAAACTTCCATAAACCACCTGTAGACATCATCAGGATTAATTCCTAATAAAAACATATGATTACCTAGAACCATCAAACGCTCAATATGATGCGCATACCCTGTTTGTGCTACTTTTTTAATAATATCGTCGAGTGGATCAATGTCAGTGGTAGCTTCGTAAAGTGCATCTGGTAATTTATTTTCAAATTTCCAAACATTACTTGTTCGCATTTCAACACCATCTTTTTCATAAACCAATCGCATAAACTCCCTCCATCCAATTATTTGACGAACAAAACCTTCCAATGAAGCAATAGGTATATTATTTTCATCAGCAAACTTTAAGGATTCAGTAACGACATATTTTGGCGTCAGTAGTCCAATATTCATTAGTGGAGAAAGTAATGAATGATACAGAAGCTCATGTTTCGTCGTAAAAGCGTCTTCATATGGCCCGAACATATTAAATCGTTCAAGTAAGAACTTTCTAAACCAATTTTCAGCATGCTCATGACTACATGGGTAATAAAAATCATCAGTATTTCCAAAATTATCTTTAAATGTTTCGGTAATATAATTAGCAGCTTCAGACACAGACCTTTTGTCTTGCTTGGGAAATTCTAACCTAAAACTCGGGACGTTTTCATATTCACTCTTGGGTAATTTTTTTCTATTGTCAGCATCAAAGCTCCAAGAACCACCTGTTGGAGATTCATCTTTTTCAATTAAGATTTCTAGTCGTTTACGTTGTGATACGTAAAAGTTATGCATAATAAACGACTTATTACTTGTAATAAATTTTTCATTATCTTCTTTACTGTTAATAAAAAGTGGCGTCTCTAAGAAAGAAATATTTTTATCGCTTTCCTGTAGCCTTTTTTCAAGTAAAAAATCTGTAGGATCTACACAATATAATGTAGCTTCTGCAATATCAGATACGATATTTTTAGCAGTTCTTCTGCCATCATACTCAATATACACAACGTCATAACCTTTATCTTCTAAAAAAGTTTTGTATATTTGCATCGATGCTCTGTGCAAAATAAGTTTCTTTTTATGGAATGAAAGTTTGGTATATCGGTCTCCAAAAAATAAAGAGTCTTCAACTATATAAAATTTTTGTATAGAAATATCACCAGTCTTTTCTTTTTCAAAAAGAGGGTTTTCTTTAAACAATTGGTGTGGAAATATGATTCCTGCAGCTGACATGCACATAAATATAACACAATCATTTTACTATTTACACAAGAGCAAACTTCTGTTAAGTTTGCAGTATTAGAGACTAATTATAATCAACATCATGAGAAGCACACATATCATCAAACATGCAATACTTTTTGTTGCAGTTCTAGGAATTTTTAGCGCATTCAGTGTTCTACCTTTCACCGCACAAACTGCAGAAGCACAAAGCTATTACTCAACAAACAATTCAGTAAATACTGGGTACATTCGTTTACCAAACGGATCTGTTATTAATATTCAAGAACTTATACAACTCTTTGCATTACTTGGAATTAATAATAATCTTACTGGAAACTTAGCGTCAAACACTGGAACCATTTATGTTAATGGAAACAATGGCTCAAATTCACATAATAATGATGACTATTCAAGAAGTGATGCACAGGATGCTATTGATGATGCAGAAGATGCGATAGAAGAATTAGAAGACCTTATTGATGATGCAGACAGAAACAATGATGTTACATCCAACGACCTAGAAGATGCTCGTAATGAACTTGATGATGCAGAAGATGAACTTGAAGATGCGGAGGATGACTACGATGACAGAGATTATGATGATGCGTACGAGAATGCTCGTAATGCAGAAGAAATAGCTGAAGATGCGGAGGATGATCTCGAAGATGCCATTGATGACAATGATAGCGATTCAGATAAAGACGATGCAGAAGACGCATTAGAAGAATTGGAAGATCTTATTGAAGAAATGGAAGATCTTATTGATGAAGCGGAAGATGATAATGATGTAAGCAATAGCGACATTAACGATGCAGAAGACGCATTAGAAGATGCTGAGGATGAATACGAAATGGCTGATGATGAGTATGATGATCGTGACTATGACAACGCTGCAGAAATAGCTGAAGATGCAATAGAAAATCTACAAAATGCGATTGATGATCTTGAAGATGAAATGGATTCAAATAACAATTCAGGAAATGGTGACAGAAATGATGCAGAAGATGCGATAGAGGACGCAGAAGATGCCATAGATCGGCTTGATGACTTGATTGACGACGCTATTGATGACAACGATGTATCCACTCGAGATATTCAAGATGCTATCGATGAACTGAACGATGCAGAAGACGCACTGGAAGATGCTGAGGATGAGTATGATGATCGTGACTATGATAACGCAACTGATGAAGCTGAAGATGCGGAAGAAATAGCAGAAGATGCATATGATGAATTAGAGAGAGAATTTTAAGACACTCAACACTCATTCATAAAAACGGTATAATAGGCTTATGATATTTTCACGAGACTTCAAACGAACTTTTATTCTTATTATTTTTCTAGTTGTACTTGGTACCACAGCACTTTCTGTGTACAACGTGACACGGATTAAAAACATTACCGCAGACCAAGAGACACAGCAAAATAAAATTATTTCATTGGAAGATAAAGCAAACGATATAGAGACTATTTTATTAGCTGCAGAGGAAAAAAACCTTACTCTTGAAGAAGCACTTGAAGAAGCACGAGAACGGGCAGAGGATTTGGAAGATCAATTTGATGATATTGATGACACGGTTGGAAGCCTTGAAAAGCTCTCTAAAACTGACGCTGAATTACTACGTAAGTATTCAAAAGTATCTTTTTTGAATGAAAACTATGCACCGTCAGATTTAAGTAACATTCCAAGCTCATATGTATTTAATAGCGACAGAACATATAAAATTCACACTGAAGTACTACCCTTCCTTGAAGACATGTTAGACGAAGCTGAAGATGACAACATAGACATCTCTGTTATATCAGCATTTCGATCATTTGGAGACCAATCGGTTCTAAAGGGAAATTATACTGTGTTATATGGAGCAGGAAGCGCGAATCAGTTCTCTGCAGATCAAGGGTTTTCTGAACATCAACTTGGAACTACTGTAGACTTTACAAATAGTGCCGTTGGGGCAACGTTTTCAGGTTTTGCTCAAACAGAAGCATACAGCTGGTTAAAAAATAATGCATACAAATATGGGTTTGTACTTTCTTATCCTGAAAGCAATTCGTATTACCAATTTGAACCATGGCACTGGAGATTTGTGGGTGAACGCTTAGCGAAAGATTTGCGCCGAAATGAAAATGACTTTTACGATTTAACACAGCGAGAAATTGATGAATACTTAATTCGTCTGTTCGACTAAAGTAGACTACAATACAATCATATGAAAAAAATGCTAATCATCTCAAAGATTTCTGATTCAAAAGATTTTACTGCTATCTTTGAAAAACAAGGAGTTGAAATGAAACAAACAGAAGACATGAAAGAAGCTTTGGAGATTGCTGAGGAATGGCAGCCTGGAGTACTACTGTTTATCACACCAGTGTACTGGGAATCTATCTTAGAGTTTGTTGAGAAAATTCGTGCAATACCAGAAATGGAGCGAGCTGGAATTATGTATATTGGAAGAATGATTGAAGGTGCTGAACTTCGCCTACTACAACAATATGATGTGAAAACAATGGCACTTGGACCTGTACCAAAGGAGGAAATGGCTCGATTCATTTATGGAATGTTCCCCGCCTGGTAAAACCCTGACGTGTAATAAATATCCGAACTAAACAAAGACGCATGTAAAGCAAAATGTACACGCGTCTTTGTTTTTTGGTATGCTAATTTTATATGAATCAAACACACGAAGACAAAAATATTTGTACCCACTGTTCAAGCTGGCTCGATGCAATTAAAGAAATTAGAAACTTTACTGAAGCAGAACTACATGTACTTGAACGTCCTGAAAAAGTATTTACATGCACCATTCCAGTTACAATGGATGATGGTTCCGTGCAACGCTTTAATGGATATCGTGTGCAATACAACACAGCACTAGGTCCTGCAAAAGGTGGTTTACGATATCATCAAGATGTTGATTTAGAAGAAGCGCAAACACTCGCCTTTCTCATGAGTTTAAAAACTTCTCTTGCAGGACTTCCGCTTGGTGGAGGAAAAGGTGGTATTGAAATTGACGTTGAAAATATTTCAGACACCGAAAAAGAAGGTCTTACTCGGAGCTTTACTCGACAGTTACAAAACGTTATTGGTCCAGATACAGACGTCCCTGCACCAGACGTAAATACTAATGCCGAAGTTATGGACTGGATAGTTGATGAGTACAGTAAGGTGTCCGGAGAATATACCCCAACAATTGTTACAGGAAAATCAATAGAAAATGGCGGTTCGTTAGGACGAGAAAAGGCAACATCACTTGGTGGAGCATTTGTTCTTCGAAAAATACTTAATGAAAAATCTGAAAAAAAACCAGAAGAAATTACCGTTGCTGTTCAAGGTTTTGGAAATGTAGGAAAAAACATAGCAGAGATTCTTTCAGAATGGGGATACAAAGTTGTTGCAGTTTCAAATGCAAAAGGAGGTATTCATAATGAAGCTGGGCTAGATATAGCATCTATTATTACTAATGATAATGACTTCTCATCTCAAAAAGATGCTGAATCTATTAGCAATGAAGATTTACTACTACTTAATGTTGATGTGCTTATACCAGCTGCTATTTCAGACCAAATTACTATTAATAACATGGATAATGTTCAAGCTAGATTTATATTAGAAATGGCCAACGCTCCAATAACACAAGATGCAGATCACTCACTACATAACCGCGGTGTACATGTCATCCCAGACATTCTCGCTAATGCAGGCGGGGTGATTGTAAGCTACTACGAATGGCTACAGAATAAACAAGATGAGAAATGGAGTGAAGAAGAAGTAAATACCAAACTTGAAAAACAAATTATAACTGCATTAGGTTCAGTACTAAAGTACATTAAAAATTCTACTGAGCATCAAGATATTAGTATGCGGTACGCAGCTTACATAACAGCAATTGAAAATATTTTTGAAGCTGAGAAGAAGCGTGAGTGGTTATAGATTATATTTTTCCGACCAATTCTACTCCTGGAGTTAATGTATCATCTCCGTCATTTTCCCATCCAGCAGGACAGACTTTATCTCCGTGTTTTGCTACAAACTGTGCAGCCTTAACTTTCCTGAACAGCTCTTTTGCTGAACGTCCTACACCCTTATCGTTTACTTCATATGCACGAATCTTACCTTCTGGATCAATTATAAATGTCCCTCTGTAAGCAACACCCTCATCTGCTTTATAAATTCCAAGGGATTTAGTTAACTCTCCAGTTGGGTCTGCTGCCATCGGGAATTCGACCTTAGCAATTGCATCAGACTGATCATGCCACGCCTTATGAGCGAAAGCTGTATCAGTACTCACGCTTACAATCTCCACTTCAATATCTTGGAATGAGGTGTACATTCCTGCCAACTCTTCAAGCTCAGTTGGACAAACGAATGTAAAGTTTGCCGGATAAAAAAACAACACAAACCACCTTCCCTTCATATCTTCAAGTTTCAACTCTCCAATTTTATCCTTGTGAAAAACTGGTAGTGTCATATTAGTAATTGATGTATCGAGCAAAGTTATTATTTGTTGGTCCATAATATGTATAGTAATTTATAATCGGAAGTAGTTTATCATATCTACTCTTCTTTTTTAAAATAATCTACAGGATGAGCTTCTGAAACATGCCAATCCCCAATTGATATTCTCCGTAACTTAGTTAAATGTCCAAATGTACCAAGTCGTTTTGCAAGCTCTTCACCCAGAGATCGAACGTATGTTCCACTAGCAACCTTAAATACAACATCAGTGAATTGCTCTTTTTCATCAAATAAAATCATTTCTGCTTCGTAAATAACCATTTCACGTTTTGGTGTGATATACACATCTCCACGCAATACTTTTTTGTAAACAGGCTCACCGCCTTGTTTAATGGCTGAGTATGGTGAAACCTCCAGAATCATAGAGCCAATCATTTCTTTTAATACTTTTTTTAATTTTTCTTTTGAAACATAAACGTCGCTATTACCTTTCACATAATCACCATCTAAATCTCCAGTAGTCGTTTTCGTTCCAAATTGGATTCTGGCCTCATACGTTTTATCAGAGCCAATTACTTCTGTGAGCTGTTTAGTTCCTGAACCAACACCAACTATCAACAACCCTGTTGCCATAGGATCGAGTGTTCCTCCATGTCCAATCTTTCTTGTGTCGAGAACTTTGCGTAGTTGCCTGATAACACTAAAAGATGTTGTTCCTGTAGGTTTATCAATAAATAAAACAGTGTCGGATTTCATTACGACACTGTATCATTTTTTATTTAATTATTACAAAGTAATTAATTTGAAGTTTGCTCTCGTTCTTATATATTTACTAATTCGAGAATTATCTTTTTTAAATTCAACTACTCTATTTTTTGCTGTTTGAAAGTCTTTAAACATATGTTTTTTATTTATTATTTATTAAGTATATTTTTTAATAGTATTTTTGTCAACTTTTCTAGTTTTCCACATTTACATACGTCTTGAATTAATCTGGAAAATACCTTACAATATGATTAACCTAACTAAAAGAGAAACATGCACCATATTCAAGAAAAAATATTACAGCTAGTAGACAGTAGAGATGTTTCAGGAATGACATTAAGAAGTATTGGAGAAAAAATTGGTGAGAAGTTTCCACAAAAAATTAAACATCATATTTTACAATTAGAAAAACGAGGACTCATTAAGGTTGATAAAACGACAAAGTCTATCGCGAGAACAAAAATTGTTAATTCCCCTTCTACAAATATTCTCTCTATTCCAATTGTTGGTAGCGCCAATTGTGGTCCAGCAAACATTTTTGCAACAGACAACATCGAAGGGTATGTAAAAATATCAAAAAATATACTCAAAAAATGTAAAAATGTTTTTGCAATTCGTGCACAAGGACTATCAATGAACAAAGCACAGGTAGATGGAAAAACAATTGAAGATGGAGACTACTTAATTATTGATCCAGAAAAAACTGCACCTAAAAATAATGATATTGTACTTTCAGTTATTGATGAAATGGCAAACATAAAACGTTTTATTTGGGATGAACTTAATAATCAAGTAGTACTAGCCTCGGAATCAACACAAAACATACCTCCAATTTTTATTCATGAGAATGACAGCTTTATGATTAACGGAACTGTAATTCAAGTTATAAAACAACCTAAGCTAATATAAGTTTCTAGTTTTTTCTATTTTTTTAAGTACTATATATCAATTACTTAGTAATTAATTGTAATAAATATTTTATGAAAAAAATGGTTGAAGAATTCAAAGAATTCGCAATAAAAGGTAACGCCGTTGACTTAGCTGTCGGAGTTGTAATTGGTGCAGCATTTGGAACAGTAGTAAAATCACTTGTTGATGACATCATTAATCCTGTGATTGGATTACTTACCGGAGGTGTTGATTTCTCAGATAAAGCTATCGTTTTAAAAGAAGCTACAGAAGCTACAGCTCAGGTAGCAATTAACTACGGAATGTTTATAAATGCTTTGATTAATTTCTTAATTATCGCATGGGCAATTTTCATGGTTGTAAAAGCAATGAATAACTTACAGAAAAAATCTGAAGAAGAACCTAAAGAAGAAAAAGTTCCTGAACCTTCTCAAGAAGTTCAGCTACTTATGGAAATTAGAGATAATCTAAAGAAATAATTTAACAAATAGAAAATAGCATTAAAAAACTACATCATCTTGATGTAGTTTTTTAATGCTATTTTTTTTCTTTTTTTCTAACAAAGTATTTTCGCACCTCTTCTGCAAGCACAACTGAAAATGAAGTTATTGTAATGAGTATCCACTCAGCAAGGCTTAGCCCTGTTGTTTGTAATACTTTCTGCATGAAAGGATGATAAAGCGCGAACATGTGTAACCCAATAGCACAAACTGTTCCAATTATAAGCCAGGGATTATTCCACACCTTCATAGTAAAAACTGAACGGGTTGCAGAACGCACATTCCAAACGTTATACCACTGACTTACAGAAAGAACCGTTAGTGTAATACTCCATACTTTAACCATTGGAGCATCAATGATTGCAGTATAGTAATAGAAATAACCAAGTGTTAATGTTGTCATCACACCACCAATTAATGCAATACGAATTAACATAAGCTTATCAATTAAGTATTTTCCAGGTTTTTGCATTCGTCGCTTAAGCAACCCTTTTTCTTTAGGATCAACGGCGAGTGCTGCAACTAAAAAAGTATCAGTTACCATGTTAAGCCAAATAATTTGTGAAGCTAAAAGCGGCATACTCCATCCAAGCAATACCGCAATGAAAATCACAAGAAGCTCACCAACGTTTGTAGATAATAGATATAAAATCGACTTACGTATTGTTAAATAAATAGACCTACCCTCTTCAACAGCAATTCGTATATTATCAAAGTTATCATCGAGCAAAATAATATCTGCTGCCTCTTGCGCAACTTCAGTTCCAACTTTTCCCATTGCGACACCCAGGTCTGCAGCAACAAGAGAAAGTGCGTCATTAATACCGTCACCTGTCATTGCAATAATTTCTCCAGTTCTTTTATATGATTCGATAACCCGCAACTTATGGTCTGGAGACACTCTAGCAAAAATTGTTACACCAGATAATGCCATGTCTAATTCACTATCGGTCATTTTTTCAATTTGTTTTCCTTCCAATAGTAAATCTCCTTCTCTATATATACCTACTCGTTCACCTATAGATTTCGCAGTTAATACATTATCTCCAGTAATCATAACTACTTTCATTCCCGCTTCTCTAGCAGCAACCACTGCCTCATCAACATCATTTCTAATCACATCTGTTATGGCGACAAAGCCTAAGAATGTTAGCCCGGAAATATCTTTATCTTCTTTCACTGCAGAAACGTCTGGATTCTCATTAAAAGCTAAGGCTAACAATCGATATCCTTGTGCTGAATATTCATTCATCTTTTTCAGAATATTGTTTTTATCTTGATCACTAATTTTTTTAATAGTATTAGCATTCCAGATATTTTCAGAAAGACTTAGAAGCACATCAGCACTTCCAGCAACAGATAGAAACCGCTGCCCATCTACTGTGTTAATGGTGGTGTGATGTTTTGCCTTAAAATCAAATGGGATTTCAAAATCAAGTGGGTATTGTTTTACCATTTCATCTTTTGGCATCCCTATTTTTTGAGCAAATACTTTTAGCGCAGCTTCAGTTGGGTCGCCCATAATCGACTTCCACTCATCTTTTCCTGCATCGTATATTGTTTCAGCGATAGCGGTAAACGCAGCAATCCTACCCGCATACTGCAACCCCTTACTTGTAACAGGTGTAACCCTGTTGTCATGTAAAGAAACATATCCATCAGGATTGTATCCATCTCCATGAACATCAAACATTTCTCCATCTATCCAAACCTTCTCAACCATCATCTGATTCTTTGTAATTGTTCCTGTTTTATCTAGAGCAATAACAGTAGCTTGCCCCAGAGTCTCTACAGCTTGCAACTTTTTAACAAGTGCATTACGTTTACTCATTCTCCAAACACCAGTAGCTAAAACAACAGTAACAACTACAGGTAAACTTTCAGGGATTACAGAGACTGCTAATGCAACAACAGTTTTAAACATTTCTCTAATATCATTACCTTGGAGCAATCCTGCCACAAAGATTATCGCAGAGAACACCAGTGCTATCCAAATTAATACTCTTGATAAATTTTTGATATTTTCCTGTAAGGGAATTTCACTTTCAATTAATTCTAGTTTAGTTGCAATAGCGCCGATTGCGGTTTGTTGCCCTGTCGCAACAACTACAGCTTTCCCTAAGCCAGATAGCACATATGTACCTCTAAAAACCATATTTAACTGCTCTTGTGGAGTAGTTATTTTTTCATCAATTTCAGAGACCTCTTTTACAACAGGAGTAGATTCTCCAGTTAATGTTGATTCATTTACCTTAAGTTCGTTTACTTCAAATATACGAGCATCTGCAGGGACCACATCTCCATCTTTAAGTAGTAGCACATCTCCAGGAACTACATCTACATCTTCAATAATTTGGGTTTTACCATCACGGATTACCGTAGCCTTACCCGTAACAACTCTCGAGAGTGCACGTAATGTATTCTGTGCTTTTCCCTCTTGAATTGTTCCTATAACGGCATTAAGTAAAATAACAGCTGTAATAATGATTCCATCCACATACTCTTGTAGTAAAAAAACGATAACAGTAGAAACTAACAAAGCATAAATTAATGGACTTTTAAATTGCTGAAAGAAAATTTCAAATAAAGTAATTTGCCTTCCTTCTTGTAATTTGTTTTTACCGTGCAAAAGTAATTTTTTTTTCGCTCTATCGTTTGTAAGTCCATTAGGTGAACTTTTACATTCGCTAAATATCTCATTTATTTTTTTACTATGCCAAGACATTTATTTTTCATTATTATTAATAACTTCAACTTCGTCTCGTATATAATTTTTACTATAAGCTCCGATAAGTAAAGAGCCTACAGTTGTTGTTACCAAACTTACAACAATAAGTGCAGTTACAATGTCTGAAGTAATAATTCCCGCCTCAAGACCGGTAAGTGCAACTGCAAGTGTTGTTGATAATTGTGGAATTGCAGAGGCACCAATAATACTAGATTCTTTTTTTGAAAATTTAGCAGCTAATCCCCCAAAATATCCTGCTAATAATTTAGATAAAATTGCGATTCCACATAAACTAACAGTAAATAAAAGCACTTTACTATCAAATAAGACTTCTCCGATATGGACTTGCACACCAATTAATAAGAAAAATATTGGTATAAATATTCCGTAACTAACTGCGCGAATATTTTCATACAAAGTTTTAGATTGTAATGTTCCCGAAAGAACAACCCCCGCGAAGAATCCTGCAACAATTGCATGAAGACCTAGTAATTGAAATGAAAGTGCAGTACCAATAAGTAGTAAAAATACTGTTCGCATATCCTGATGATAGATATCTTTTTCGTTTTTCATGTCTGCTTTGTATAACGAAAACAGTTTTGGAATAAACCATTTCAAAAATAATAATAGAATGAAGAGTAGTGGGTAGAAAAGTAATAGAGGAAGTTTTGTTTGCGGTGCTATCGTCTGTAACACAATAGAAAGTGCTACCAAACTCATGATGTCGGAAATAATAACACTAGAAACAATCGTTCTCCCTAATTTACAATGCAATAGTTGCTTCTCTTCCAATGTAGGAAGTATTGCAGCAACCGAAGATGAAATAAAAGTAATTCCTACAAATATCGAAGCAACAAAACTTAAACCAAAGATCTGAGAAACTGCTAATGCCGCAATAAATGGAATGACGCTGGTATACAGAGCTATTTTCAAAAATGGAAAGAGCGATGCGTCATGACGCTTTCCAAGTAAGTGACTTTCAAGCCCTGCCATGAACATCAAAAAAACTAGTCCAATATCTGAAAGAAATTCAATCACTTGATTAGATTGAAAAACATCAAACCCTGTTGGACCAATCACAATACCTCCAATAATTAGCGCAACAACCCAAGGGAAATGAAACTTAAAAAATAATTCTGAAAAAAATACCGCTGCAAATAACACGATAAAAAATGGCAGTAGTTCTCCGCCCATATTATTCTTGTGACTCTGTTATTGTATTTGCTGCTTTCTCAATAGCTTTTTCTTTCTTTCGTTGTTCTTCCTCTGCAATAAGAGTATCTACTTTCTTGGTAATCATTGCTCCACTTCTATAGACCTTTAATAGTGAGAAAACTATTAAACTACCCATAATTACTCCAACAATATTAAACAAGAAAATTAGCATGAAAAATCTCATCTCCACAAAATTCCCTGAAGCAAGAAGTATTGCGGACAAAGAAACTGGTGGCACCAGCGATACAGCAATTGAGATTCCAGGAAGAATATGTGCTTCATTTTTTCGGACCCAAGAAAGTGTTGCAGCTAAACCAGACATAAATGCAACAATGAAATATAAAAATCCTGCCTGTAATGAGTCATTAAACAATGGAACATCAAAGAAAGCAGCATTATTTAGAACAGGAAATAATAATCCTGCAATAAGCGATACTCCCATAATAATTCCTACAGATTTTGCAATTAAAACTGCTGTTCTTCTAAGTAAGTTTGGCTTTCCCACGGTTATTGCTAATGCAATAATTAAAACTGGAGTTAAAACTGGAGTCACAAGCATCCCACCAATAAGAATTGCTGAATTAGCCAGTAAGTTTCCTGCCGCAATAATTATTGAAGAAATAATAAGAAGTGTATAGTATGTTCCGTTTGGATTACCTTCATCTATTAAATCGTTTACTGCTCTATATAAATCTGTATTTTTAACATTAAAAATTTCATCGATAATTGTTTTTTTCTTTTCGGTAGTCA
>Ga0222673_1000221_pt1 | contig 32484 bp, 40 predicted proteins | sample AntAcemetagen801_FD_179845 | JGI IMG/M metagenome (GOLD analysis project Ga0222673, IMG submission 179845) | Saline water microbial communities from Ace Lake, Antarctica - #801 | ecosystem: Environmental > Aquatic > Non-marine Saline and Alkaline > Saline | place: Antarctica: Ace Lake...
CCTTTAATCGTTGCATCTCCTACTACCCACACTACTACACCACCTTCTTTAGTTACACGGTATAATTCTTCTATGCAGTCTTTCCACACCTGCTCAGACCACTGGTCGTTGTTACCGTTGTATGTTCTAAGGTTATCGTATGGTGGTGAAGTTACTGTGAGGTCAATACTGTTTTCTTCTAGCTTTGTGAGAGCGATTAGTGCGTCATCGTGTATTAGTTTCATACCAATCTAATTACTCTAGTAACCCCAGTGCTTCGTCTATGGTTTTGCCGTCTGCAGGAATCAATGCCTTTAGCGGGTAAATCTGTACACTGCCTTTTTCTTTCTCGCTTTCTATAGCGTAGCCTTCTGGTGTAAGGTCTGTCTGGTAGAACCCTACAACTACTCCTTGCCACTGTGCCCCTGACTTTTTTTTAAGCCTGTCTCCCATCTTGTGTGTAAATGTTTCTGTATTCATATTAGTTTGTTAATAATACCGCACCTATAAGTAAGCAGAGAGCGTAAAATATAAGCGTTGTATACATTTTTATTGCTTCTAAGTTTGTTAATATTTCTTGTTCCATAATCTATTTCTTACCATACAGTGGCTTTACTACGTTCTCTAGGATGTCGGTTAGGATATCATTCCTTTCTATCTCTGCATTAGTACTAACATCCTCTATAGCCCCTTGTTCATTTCTATATAATCGTTTTGTGTGTTTCATCCCCTCTATCCCCTCCACTAGGCTTGTGTATGCTTGGTTGTCACGTTGAGTGAGTAAGGTCGCTATTTCTCCTACTTTGTACTTGTCGTAATCAATTAACTGGTCTTCCATAAGAATCTCCGCATCAGGGAACATTGGCAGGTGGCTTACTACCTCCCCTACAGACGGTAATGGTGTTGTTTTCATGTTAGTAGTTTTTTCATTATTTTTCTCCATGCTAATTTGTTTTTTAAGTATTCCTCCCATTCCCTTTCGTAAATCTTTAGCTCTGCTTGAGTATGTGCGTCATGCCACAACTTACTTCTTGTGGGTGGTGGTGGTTCTTTAGGGTAGTTCATACGCTATTCTTTATCTGGTAGTGGGGTTAGGTATGTATCTCGCAACGTATTCCTAAAACGTTTAAAGGCTTTCCATTGCCCGACACCTTCATCTGGTAAGTCTTCTGATAGCTCTATTTTGTCTGATAGAGCTATTGCATTTTTATATGCACCCCTCACCGCTTCCTCTGCTACTGTTTGGGCGTAGGATTTAAGACTTCTACGTAGCCACGGTTCAACTTCATTACCGCCAATGTTTCCACCATCTGTGTAAAAGTCAAACTCGTAGAGTTCTTCAACCACCCTCTCTAGCTCTGTATTGTCCTCTCTTGCGTTTGCGTGTGCTCTGTTCATAGCTCTAGTTTTTCTAATAGTTTGAATAATAGGCGTGGGCACTTGACTGGGAATGACCAGATGCAGTCACTGTCTGTTACTTGTATACGTATCTCTGTGACTAGTTTCCAGTCTTGTTTGTTCATATACTTTACTTATATACTAATACACCCATTGTGTACTACACGTAGTTTTTTGTAAACAGTTTTTATCCACATCTTCCATGATTCTTGTGAAAGCCATATTTTTTTTGTGCCTTTAATAGCATGGCCGCCCGTTATTTAGTCTTCGCGCTGTTCGACGGCCTCAAAGACAGCTAGACGTGCTTCGTCAAAGTCGATTACATTATCCTCTAGCTTGAGGAATATACGGTTTATAGCCTGTTGTAGTTCTTCCATTACAATTAGTATATCACGGTGCTACTGGCTATTTAGTCACTTTATCATACACCTCCTTCCACTCCTGCCGGAAGGATTTAAGCTTGTCGGCTGCTTCATCAGTGTCTACCTCCTTGCGCGTAATGCGTGTCACCATTGCCCTTTTCTTTTTCATCTTCACCCTGGGGTCGTAGATTACAAAGTCCAGCCACTCTAGGTCCGGGTTTACTAGAAAGTAGTTCGTCACCTGGCCCATGTACTCAGCAGGAATACCTCCGTCAGCCATGTACTTCACAAAGGTCTTAGTGCCGGGGCACTTCACCTCTACCGCACCAACCCATTTCTTGCCCTTCTTAACTAATCTATCAGGGCTTAGCGCTAGGTAGTCGTACTCCTCAGACCGACAAAAGCCTACGACTGATGTCTTTATCTTAGTCTGCTTCTCATACACCTCAACTGCCTCGTCCTCATGGTCAGTCCCCCACTGCATTGCTTCATTCACCCATAACTTGTCTTGCAACCCACTAACCTGCTCGGCTACTAGCTCATATATAAGCGTCTTGCGCACTGCTGGGCTGCCTATAGCTGACTTCAGGCGGGTCCCTGTGATCATCCCTAGGCGCATTGCCAACCACTCCTCGCTACCTTGTGTTGTTTCGATTATTTTCATATATATTACATTACTATTACCATACTTCCTGACATACCACAGTTGTTTGTGACATATACACCCTTGGTATTTGTGCCTTTAAACTTCACTCTGCCCCGAAGGAAGCGTATCTCTTTTGCATGAGGCACGATGTAGTCGTGGTAGATAGCTGTGTCTGTTGATGCGGGTATGAGCAAAACACAAGTCTTGCCTTTTTTGCTTTCCTCAATAGCTCGCTTAATAAAAGCTTCTTTAAGGTGGCGTGTGTAGGGTGGGTTTACAAAGTTGCTTTGCCCCCACTCAATTAGTAGCCCATCGTTTTCAGGAGTAATTACCTCACACAAGGGGCAGGGGTCAAAGTCAAAATTAAACTCTTTGTGCAGTGGGTCGTATATATACTCAGGAGTTTCCCACTGGTCCCCTGCGTTTGTGTTTCGGTTTTTCATATAAGTTTTTCCATAATGTCCCTAATTACATTTACCGTCACTGCGTTGCCGAGTTTTTTACAATACATACTGTCCGTTCTTAAACTTTATAGTCCCATCTTTTATTAGTTGTCTTACAACTGAACTGAGTGATATATGTAGTTGTTGGTGGTGTGAATTATTTTTACAGAGAAACAAGTTGTCTATAGAGTAATTCATTCTGTCTGTATCGATGTGATGTACTGGTTCACTACGCTTTGGGGTTCTTCCTATATGTTTTTCCATTTCTAACACATGCTTGAACACGTACCCTATAGCACTAGATCGTGGGTGTGTAGGTAAATGAGAAACAGGATAGCCTGTTTTAATAACTTCTCCGTTTCTTTTTCTATTACGACTATTTGCACCTGATAGTGGCTTTGTTATACCTAAACGCTTTAAGTGCCGACATACTGTTGTTCTTGTACACCCATATTTCTCAGCTAATTCTCCGCTACTCATTGTCTGGTATTCTTTTTTAAGTTGTGTATCGTTTGTTATTTTAGAAGCTGACATACAATATCTTTTATTACGTTAGTAGTTACAGCATTTCCTAAAACTTTATAACGCTGTGTATCTGATATTAACACCTCTTGACCTTGGTCGTCAACTCCATACTTGGTGAAATGGTCTGGAAATCCCTGGAGTCGTTCGCACTCGGTTGGGGTTAGTCTTCTGATAGCGTTCACTACAGGAGGCTCTTTGTAGCTTGTCGCTGTAATGGCTACACTATTCTCGTAGTCTTTCTTGTAATTCATCATCTTTGGGTTTTGTATAAACGGCTGTCTATTTCCTCCCTGCATAGTGTTAAGGGTAGGGCTTAGTCCGTCTGTTCCGTACACTCTGTCGTTTGAGTGGGTTGGTTGGTTGAGCTGTACTATTTCTTGTGCATTGAGTTTACTTTCAGTGACATACGTTCCGTTTGCTTGCCCTCCGTAGTAACGGGTGGTAAGGGTGTTTGAATGTTGTCCCGATAACTGAGTAACCGCTTCTGAATCGTCTCCGAAAGGAAATACTTCGGGTCTACGTGTTCCTCGAGAATGTCCGATAATGAACACTCTCTCTCTGTTCTGTGGGACTCCGTGATTTTTGCTGTTAATAATTTGCCATTGGACATCGTACCGAAGCTCATCAAGCGTTGCGATGATGGTACGGAATGTGTTCCCTTTGTCGTGAGATAACAACCCTTTAACGTTCTCAAACATAAAAAGGCGTGGTTGTTTTTCCCGAAGTATCCGTGCAAGCTCGAAGAACATTGTTCCGCGAGTGTCCTCAAATCCTCCTCTGTTTCCTGCGATGCTAAACGCTTGGCAAGGGAAGCCACCCACCAAGAGGTCAAAGTCTGGTAATGTTTTTTCATTGATTTCTGTGATGTCTCCATAGTTTTTGTGGTTAGGGAAGTGCTTTTGATAAATTGAGGTGGCGTACTTGTCAATTTCGGAGTAACCAACACAAGTAAACCTGTCCTGTGACTCCTGAGTGTCGGGCATAGTTTCTCGTAATACCTCACTCCCGTTCCGTATGTTGGGTCGATTATCATATGCCTGTTTTATTCCTAATTCAAATCCTCCTATTCCAGAGAATGTACTAAAGTATTTCATCCCTAAATACTACCACACACTATCCACACCCCCTCCCTCGCTATCCACAGGGGCTTTGCTATACTGTTTGGGTAGGCAGATAATAATCAATCTAAAATATACAATATATGACACCCGATTTTTCACAGTTTAAAGCACAAAGCCTTAGTCGACCAATGGATGCAGCCTGGAGCAATGGCTTTGCAGTATTCGAGAAGAAAGGTGACAAGGTAGAAGGTATCCTACGAGATGTGTTCTTCAAAAAGGCAGAAGGCATGTTTAAGGAACAGCGTGGATTCACACTAGAACTTTCAGACGGGAAACTTAAGAACGTTTCAATAAAGCGTGAACCATACTTCGCAATCCGTGCTACCAACGACGTAAAGCTAGGAGACTTCCTATCTATTGAGCTAACAGAACTACGCCCATCGAAGAGCACTGGATTCAAGCCAGCTAAAATCTTTGCGTTTACATCAGGTACTCTTGATGAGAACGCAGGCAACGCTACAGTAAAGGAACTAGAAGCTAAGGACATGGCTGCTGAGGGAGTAGCAGACACTTCCCAAGAAGAAAACCGAGCTGACACACCAGACGCTGAAGCAGCACCTTTCTAACCAGCCCACTGCCTACAATAAAAACCACATCGTTATGATGTGGTTTTTATAATTGTCTAAGAATTTGAGTCAAAGTCTGAAACTTTTATCCCATCCACCCGTGCGTTTTGAATCACTCCACCATCTATCTTTTGCATAATAACATTTAGCTGAGCGTAGAAGGATGCGTGATCACCTTTCTCTGCGACAATCTCGTAGTCATACGCGATGCCTTCCATCTCTAATTCTGATGAGTGCGTACCGGAGTCCTCTACTCCCACCTGCACAATCTTAATAATTACACCGCCATGGTCACGTATCGTCTGGGCTTCGTTGTGGAAGCGACAATCGTCTACGAGCACATCGCCTAGCGTCTTGCGTGTTGTCACCCATTCATTCACCCAGTAATTGACGTTTCCCGCACGTCGCACCTCGGTCCCATAGTTCTGCATAAGGGCACGCATGAGGGGTGGTTTGTCTAAGAATAATTGGTCTATCCATGATTGGTCTATCCATTTTTGCTGTGCGACTTTGTCTGAAAACATCCTGCTAGGATACTCTAGCTCTACCAATTTTTGCAAAAGGTCTGGAAAGTTTTGCTTTAGCTCTGCTACTAATGCGTCCTTAAAGTTGACCTTGGTAAACCCTTTGTAGTTTTCTAGGATGTGGGTACAGGCTGTTGTCTTGCCTGACTTTGCTTTGCCTATAAAGGCTATCGTTTTATTTTCCATGCTCTGGTTGAACTTAAATGATAATTTTTGCACTCAGGACATTTGTATATGTGGAACTTTTTGCCCTTATACCTGTTGTGCATAGCCCCCTGCATCTTGCGCGCATCGCGTTTGGTCTTGAGCTTAGCTTTGTGGGCGCATATCATATCTTAAAGTTAAACTCGTGTGTTCCATTATACACCTCGCAGTGCACTTTACGGGTGGCGCTATCCACAGTTTTAAATAACATACTTTTTTCTTTTTTTGGGAGGAAACTCATATGACCCCCATTTATCCATGCAGTACCAATATGAAACAGAAGTCTGATAAGGAATTTCGTGTACTGGCAACATAAAAAACTTTCCATGTTTTAAAAACATTATCACAAGAAACGATGGGACTTCGCTCATAAATGAGGCATCGTATGGAGTTCCCCTGGGGTCCAGGTCTGTAAACGTATGGAATATGCCTCTTTTGTCGTTAGCTTTAGCTAAATTAACTTCCTGGTGTCCTTGTTTTTTTCTCCATGTGTTGAGATTATACGTACCTCCAGCAGTTACTTTGTACTCAAACACAGCATTAGCCCAGAATTTATTTTCTGGCTTCATGTACCACGCAGCAAACTGCGCTCCAAAATCAGCTTCCTTTTTTGACATCTAAATTAAAGTATTCTTTTATTATACCCCTTTGGGTCTTTAACTGAAAACTTAACATGCTGTCTGACCATAAATACAAAAAACTTTCTTTTCCTTCAACGTACCTCATTATCCTGCCAATAGTTTGTCGCAGGGGGTTCTTGCCTTTTAAGGGGTGCATTATGAACGCTTTAGTAAGGGCTGTGTTATCGTACCCTCGGTTCAAGGTACTAGAAACACCGAGAAGGTAGCCTCCTGTTTCCTTAAATCCTTTGAGGTGTTGTTCCCTGTCTGCTTTACTCATTTCTCCAGAGGACATATACACAGCAAATCCACGCTTTTTGAAAGAAGCATAAAAAGCTTCTACATCAGCTACACGATCCCAAAGACATAGTGAGTGCCCCAAAGCATCAGTGTTCCTTAATATAAATTCAATCTGCGCTCTTTTTCGGTCTATGTCGTCATCAAGAACTTTTCGAAACTCGTGCCAATTCTTATGGGGAAACACTTCGGGGTATGTCTTGTTGTACACAAAAGCGTACACCTTTTTTAGTGGAATTTTTTTGTCTGAAAAATGCTGCACGTGCTTTCCCCAAAATTTGGCCAACACGGGAGACTGCCCAGGATTACACTCGTCGTAAACTGTGTCAGTAGTACCAGTAAAACCATGCTTTCTTGTTGAAACAAAACTGCTGATAGCTTTCAGCATCTTATCAGACATTGCAAGGTCAGCTTCGTCTATAATAAGGTTATCAAAGCCAGCAAACAGTTTGTAGTTTAATCTAAAGGTTGTCATTGTAGTAACTACCACTTCGCCAGACTGATCATGTTTCCCATTGCAATAAAAAGTAGGGGACACATCTGCAAATTTTTTAAATTCTTCTGAAAACTGCTTAGCCAAAACTAATGTATGACACACTACTAATGTCCTGCCTCCCCATGCTTGATGCAGAGCGATGCTCATAACTGTTTTACCTGCTCCAGTTAAAGCTTCTAGCAGACAAGTGGACCAGTCTTTCATTTCATTAAATACAACTTCCTGGTCTGGGTACAGCCGTATCTGGGTTTTATTCTGCGCGGGTAAAAAAGCAGTCTGCAATGTGGGAATAGCAACCTCTGAAACAGTCCACCGAGTAGAGTGCCCCAGCTTGAGTCGCTTAACATACTCAGGGTTAGTAAGCCTAAGCCCCATGATAGATTCTTAGCTCCTCTTGCTGGGTGTCCCAAGCAAGTTCTTCTGTAGTTTTTTCTTCGTTCATTTAGATAATTCTTCTAACCTCATATTAACACAGTGCATACCCCAGCCGTCGTCTTTGTCCACAGCCACACTCATCAACCAATTAAGTAATCCGACGTCATCACAGTCGCCTAGCACTTCGCCCTTATGTTTCACGGGAAACTCGATTAGTAGCTCCTTGGTAGTAAGGGGTGTACTGGTCCCATCTTCATAGTTGATGGTCGTTAGTTCCATGTCGATTTGTGCCCAGTTCTCGTTGGGCTTGTCTTTTAGGTAGAACATACTAGAAATTTTGTAACCTATCTGCTAAATGTTTGGGGGCTGGGTCTAGGCGTCGGACCAACTGTGTCATCTCGACACTCGACAGTCCCCATGTCTCATCGGCCTTGGCGTGGATAATATCTAACGCCTTAAGCTGTTGCAGTCCACGTCGGACCGTAGCTTCCGGCAATCCGGTACAAGTGCTGAGCGCTGCGTTATCAATCCTACCTTTATAGTCCTGTATGCCAACCATAAAGCGGAGAAATGCACGTCGCTTGTCGTTGGCTAGACTATACCCACACCAATCTAAAGCATTACCTAAGTCCTCTGGTAGCTCAGTAGCTTCTGGATTTTCATACAATTCCATAGCGTACATCGCCTTGCCAATAGCCGTCAACTGCTTCATTACTCGAAACGGCATCTCTTTGATAGGGAACTCATCGACTTGCTCTGTGCGCTCATTGATACTCACCGGTGTACGCATCCATGTACACAACTTACTCGTCTCCTGGATTTGGTGCATAGTGCTATCAGGCAAGGCAGGTATGGTTGTGAGCGCTGGGAGAATTTCGCCTAGATATTCCTGGAGGATAGCTCGCAGGGCTTCGTTTAACTCTTGCGAGGTCTTATTGCTCTTAGTAACAAACTCCACGGCCTTATCAATATCGTAATCCTTCATACGGTAACTAATAAATCGCTCCCCCATGTCAGCCACCTCAGAAAAGTACTTATAGATAGATGGTGTCGAACCTGCGATCATGCCCATGTACCCTTCCCAGACCGACGCATCCTTTAACGACCCCGACATCTTCGTGAAGCGCCCATCGTACAGCATACGGAACTGACTAAGTATCTCAGTGCGCTGTTCAGGGTTCTTACTAAACAAAACCGTCAGGTCATCCATGCTTAATATCCCATGCGGTCCCATCTGTCCTAAGAACGTCTCCTCAAACTTCTTATTACCACTAATAAGACTATTAGGTGTCAGGTCATCTATCTGGTGCACTAGGTCTGGGTGAGCTTTAGCAAAGGGCCGGATGATTTGTGACTTACCCCCAGAGCTAGGACCAATAAGCGTCAGCCATACCGGGTCTCCAATCTTTAAAGAGTTAGCAACGATAGACGCAAGAATAATGTCCAACTGGCCGAAGTCCTCGATGTACATTAACTCACCTATTTTGTTGTGAAGCTCTTTGCGGGTCATGTTAGTCTATTTGTGCCCTTAGCAAAGCTATTGTGTCTTCCATATCTAATTACTTAATGCTTTTAATGCCTCCATAAACGTCACACCGTGTACTGCTCGGTACAGTTCGATGCTATCAAAGGACTTACCACATCCTCCAAAGCAATACGCGCTGTTGGTCTTGGGGTAGTAATGGAGGCTTGGGGTCTTTTCATTGTGCAGTGGGCAGTGCGCTTTGTGCTTGGTAAACGCCAGTATCTCTGTGCACGGGAACTCTTTAGCTTTGCGCTTCACCTCATCCTGCTCCTCACTGGCTACATAGGTACTTTGGTACGTTGATACCGGGGCGTCGTGCTTCTCTAAGTACGCTTTATGAAAGGTAGTGGGTAACATCTGCCCCTTGCGTAAGAGCATGTCTTCTTTGACTGACTCTACGGATGGGTAGCTTTTCGCTGAGCGCATTAAACTATGGAAGTCACCACCTCTACTAATGTAATCAGTGATGTCTTTACAGTCAGGCAGGAGGGGAAGCAGGATGATCTTCGCGTTAGGCAGGTGCTCTAGGGTTTTTACCATCCCCTTGGCTCCCGCCTCGTCGTTGTCGAAGCAGAGGTAGACAGTCATGCCTGCTAATACAGGAGTAAACTCTTCTTGGAAGCTTTGTGCTCCACCGGTAGATGACACGGCAGGTATGTTCATCGAGTGGAGGACCAACGTGTCGAGTTCACCTTCTGTGATGACTATTGCTGGGATGTTGGGTTGCATATTAAGCCAACATAACTCCGTAGCTGTGGCTGTATTATACTCAGGTAATTTCTTTTCCATTTCTTCAACTACTCTCATAGTCTGCTCTAAACTTTTGTGGTGGGGTAACTTATCAGCACCATATAGCGCGGTTCGCCCGCCTTTGTCGTAGATGTACTTAGCGCCTGTGCCCTCTGTGAAAGGGTTGCGTCGATACTTGTTAAAGGAAAATGTGCCGTCTGGTAGGTGCACAGGGATTTGTAATGCGCCTGGACCTAAGATAGGATGGTCGACTTCAGATAGATTAAAAGACTCAATAGTTGAGTCCGTTATACCACGGGCGTTAAGCCACTGGGTAAGTCTTTCTTGCATAAATAGATTATAGCATACGACAAATCCCAAACAGATTATGTTTGGGGATAAGTCTTTATTTGCCTGTTGGTACTGGCTTGGTTAGTATACCTTACTAGGATATTTAATACACTTCTTGTCTTCGCACTCCTGGCATATCTTCCAGCTCGGTACGATCAGCTTCTTGTTGCACTCTATGCAGAAGCCAGTATACGCGGTTATGTATGTCACCACTTAAAGTCCTCTTCCTTAGCTTCGCGTACTGCGTCCTTTGCCATCTTTACTAGCTCTACTTTGTGCGCTTCGTAGGTGATAAAGTCTAGTGCTTCCTGACCTAGTAAAGTTACCTCCAGACCGTCGGTCATGTATCCCGCTTCGATGAGTGCTTTTTGGTCTACTGTTAGTAGTGATTTCTTAATGAAGTTCATAGTGTTAGTTTTTAGTTTTTGTAATGTGCTTGGTTTGTATACTTGTACTTCTATAGTGTCAAACGTAGGCCATTCTTTCACGAGGGGTGCTTTGTATTGGCGTTGTTTTATTTGTTCTTCTAAGGCTTCGTCTAGTGCTGAGCGCTCTTCGATGGGCTCTAGGTACTCGGTTGTGAGGCATTTCTTATGCAGAGCAAACATAATGTTGGAGTCTTCGTGACTTCTAATCCTCCAATGACTGCTCCAAGATCTTTCTTTAAAGAAAATATCCTTGGCAAGGGTAGTGCAGTTTGGGTCTGAATTGTCCCATGCTACCAGTTCCTTTATCACCCGGTACTTGTCGCCTACTTCGGGGGTGATTGGGGTGTGGGTTGGGATTAGTTCGAAGTGCTTCATTTTTAAGTAAGAAAAGTTTGCTACTTGGAACTCTTTGTCGTTGTGCACCTTTCTTACTTCACCTTCCCACCCTTCCCGGGTTATCGAGTATCTGTCTGAAGCTGAAGCTTTGCCTCGCACCCGGTCGCCTTTCTTAAATAGATAGTCGCTCATATGTATGTGTTAGTTGATAATCTTTTGTGGTCGTCCGACTGGCTTCTTTGGCTCTACGCGCTTCGCTTTGTAGTGTGCCTTTGTCTTGGGTCCTTCAAAGAAGGTGATGTTGTGGTATTCCTCTAGGGCTTTGATTCGTTTGTTTGTCTCCATTAGGTTCGCTGTAACATTGAGTATGCTACTTGATGTTAATCGTCCATAATTTAGGGCTAGTGCTATCTCTTCTCGCATCTTTTGAAAAAACATATTTCCTTGTGCTTATTTTTATAATAGTTCTACTGTCATCCTACCACCTAGTTAGTGGTGGTGGTAGGGGTGGGTGTGGATAGCTAGTCAGCTACTGCGTACATCCACGCTACGGCTATGATTGCTAATAGTAGTAATTGCATATTATTCTGTGGTTACTGCTAATTTATGTTTGTTTCTGGCAAGGTACTTCCTCATGCAGATGTACACTGCTTGCCTTGTGATAGGTGGCTCTTGCATGTCGGCTATCTCTTGGTACGTTTTGTTATCTTCAAAGCGCATCACCATGAAGTCTTCGCACCTTGCGTCTGACTTACTGGTCTTATATACGTGTGCATCGTGCTCGTCGCTTAGGCGTTGTAGGTGTTGGTGCATACTATTATATGTTAGAGCTATGTAATGGTTCTGACTCATCTTTAGCTTCGGGCTTATCGCGCAGCGCTTTTCGGTACTGTCTAACAAGTTGCTGTTCGTGCTTCTTTAATATCTCTCCCACGTACGGAGCTGACAACCCATGCTCCTTGGCAATTGATGACTTCGTGGCCCCTGATTCCCACTGTACTATCATTTGAGCTTTACGCCTTGCCTTGTCATCTCGGGTTAAAGCTTTGGGGGTTATGTTTGAAATAGGTGAGGTGTCAATTTCAAACTTCGCTGAGCGCTCCCTGGCTATCTCTGCGCGAGTAGTGCCCATATTAGCCAATAAATGCATTTCAGAATCTGTTGGAGGAGCGTCTAAAATTTCTTGTAATGTCTTGCCCAGATTACTGCTCTTGTTTTTCTTCACCTGTTTCATAAGCATGCCTGATAAAACACGGGGCTCCTTTTTTGTTGTTTGGTTTAAGACACGTACTGAGTAGCCTGATGCTGTCATGGGAACAGGAAAACCCTCTTCCAAAACAAGGTTATTGAGCTGTGCGTGGACTACTGTGAGGTGTTCAGGATGGTTCTCGTACATCCATCTGACGATACTTCTCTTCTGCTCTGTTGCTAATGAGCCGTACGATGGGTAGAGCGCTGGTACAAGCATGGCTGACTGGTTGTTGCTTGTCGCTATTCGATCTGTGTCCTCATTCTCCAGGTAGGACTTAATCTTATTAGCGATGATGTGTCGCTCATCGTTAATCCTTTTAGTCTCTGCGAGGTACGCGAGGGACTGAGCGATTAGCGCTTCAAACTCCTCGTAAGAGGGAATTGAGTCTTTATTCATATTGTTGGCCTTAATTATTAGATAATGATAGCAGGAGTACTAAATATGTTGTATATAAGTATGTCTTCGCGGTCCCCTTCTAGAAGGGGTCGGCAATGCCTAAGCTATTACATACATTATATACCTAGTTACTTTTTTTGTAAAGACCTTACTGTGTTGTGTTGGTAGGAATTGTGTGTTGTGGTGAGTAAATCATGCAAAAAGCACCGGGTTAAGGTGCGAAGTCTCTAATCCGTTAGGATTGAGGATATGTGCGATGGGCCAGGATGGGTTGTCGTTGTCGTTATGACCCACCTGGTAAGATGTTTTTTGGGGTAGGTGATCCGTTGGGGTTGCAGGGTGTTTAGATTTTTAGAAACAAAAAAAGCACAATATTTCTATTGTACTATTTCTGCTATGCGCTTGGTGCGCTTTACTGTTTTAGTTGTCCATGTTTATAAATTCACACTCTGGTGCAAGTTCGTCTAGCACTACAGTACCACTAGGCAATACTGTGATTCGTGCATGGGGTTTGTTTCCTATGTGTACAAGTATTTCAAGGCTTTCATCACCCCCCTTGGACACTGTGCGCCCTGTTTTGTCGCTTGATAGCGTTGCGTATAGTTTCGCCATACTTAGAATTCTTGTACGATTATACCGCCTTCAAATTCTATGACTTGTGTGTTTTCTTGTAACCACTCCAGTGCATAGTCTTCTGTTTGTTCTTCGTTTTTGAAATGTATAAACTGAACAGCATACTCCAGTGCGTTTGGATACTCTGAGTATTCGCAGCGAATTGCTACAACGTCTAGCTCTATCATTTCACCCGTTTCACCTTCCCATTCTTCAAAGTGTTCTGCTAGTGCGTGTGCTCCTTTATAACTCCAGCCTGCGTATTCGTCGGCTAGTAATGCGTGAGCTACTTGGCTTGTGTTTAGTGTTTGGATCATGTTGTTTATGTAATTATTGTAATAACACACGCCACACAATGCCCTGTGAGGGGTTTCTATGTGGTGGTGCGAGTATTGTCAATGTACTGGTACGCTACTTGATAATCAAGCCGTATGACGCACGCAATTTATTACGCGCGTTTACGGGTGTTTATGCTGTTATGGTGTACGTGCGTACTTGTATAATTTCGTTGCTATCATGATGGCGTTCTGTGATAATAAAAGTATCATCAATGTATTCTAGTGATAGGGCTGTTGGATACCCGCAGAATGAACCGCGTTTACCGTCATCTGGTGTACTGTTCATATAAAAGCCTGTAGTGTCTTTATGTGTAACTGTACGCTCTCCTTGCATTTTTTCTGGTATACCGAAACGGTTCATGCGCTCATTGTATATGTCCCTGTAGCCTGTAAGTGTAATCTTTTGCCCTACGTGGATATCTCGTTTAAGTTGTGCTAGTGTTTTTTTCATATAATTATGATGGTTATATTTTTATGATTCTGGGACTCCGGACCATTCTAGTAGTAATGTATCGCTTGGTTCTATGTGTAGGGCTAGTGCTTGCAATTCTTCTATCTCGTAATAGCTAATACGTTCGTGTTCTATTTCACCGCGTAGGTATTCCAAGCGGGCTTTTATGTTTGTTGTAGTCATGGTTTATAATGTGGTAAATGTTATGTATAAGAATGTAATTGCTAGAATTGTATACATAATGGTGTATACGATATTCTGGATATAAAGATCTTTTTGTTTTTGTTTATCGTGCCTGTATCGGGCAATGGTTTTAGTTGTGCCGTCTGGATTGAAAACTGATATGTAGTTGTTCATGGTGTTTATGATGTTAAGTGTAAATACTTTTTAGGGGTTTTTTTGTAACTACGTGCCGTGTATGCGCTACTGCTATCGTTTAGGTACACGGCTGTTATAACTGTAGTTTTTAGGTTGTGTCCAAAAAAAATGTAGTCATCTAATAGTACACCATCATGGGTGACTACTACGTCACCGCCTTTTTTTATGTACTTGTCTTGTAGGTCTTGTACTGCTTGTAGGGTGTATGTTTTCATATATATATATCTTATTGCTATACCTCTATACTATACCTGCATGTCTACAGTGTCAAGCCGTCAAGCTGTGTATAACTCTACACGTACGAATTATACATATATATGTGTGTACATAATGGTATAATGATGGTAATAAATATGACTAATAAAGTACCAGACAATAGAGGTAAGAAATATGTACGCAAGGCAGTAGATCCTAGGCAAGCTATTTTTAAGTCATACTATATCAATCCCCAAAGTCACACGTTTATGAACGTGTTGCAAAGTGGGATCAAGGCAGGGTACACAGAGCACTATAGCAGTAGCTTAGGAAGTAAGAACGTGGGCTGGTTTGATGAAATGATGCAGGATGCGACGGTCAATCGTGCGCGTATGCTTAAGAAAGCAGAATCAGCCCTTGATGCCGCTATGAGCTATGATGATGATGATGCACGTATGGCAGCATTAAAGGTAAAGGCAGCAAGTTTCGTGGCAGAACGTGTGGGCAAGGACGTATACAGCAGCCGCCAGGAGCTAACAGACAAAGGTGGACGCAGGCTATTTACTAATGACACTAAGTCAACCGCAGATGTCGCACTAGAGTTGATGTTCATAGGCGTAGCGCCTAGCGAGTAGCACACGTCGCACCCCAAACGTCACACATCACCTATCACAAGGCGTGAAACATTATGTGGATAAGATCACGACCATAAAATACGGCTCATTAGAGCCGTATTTTAATTAACTGAGTATAATGACCATTATACTCAGTTATTATATCGCTGTAATGCGTGCATATCGCAGGGGGGAGGGGGGTGTTAAAAAAGTTTTGACGAGGTTAGATACTATATGGGGTCACAAAAATTTTTGCCAAATTTTCAAAAGTCGCTCTGTACAAATCCACTAAACTGTCCTGTAATAAAATAAGGGGATAACTCCCAAAGCGCTCAGCACAAAGCACAAAGCACAAAGCACAACACAAAGTAGCCCTCACCCCCATGGTACAATTCATACAATGCATATCACAAAAGAGCAACTCGCTTATGCCCAGAACACAATTCAAAACGGGACAGACGAAGAGCGCTTAGCCTTCTTCGCTTTTGACAGCAAAAATTCTAGAACAGTAATCCATTTTAAGTTTATTACTTGGGCGCATACGTGCTACCCGCGATACTTCCAGTCCATTCCTGCCCCTTTTCACGACGACATTATCCGTCACATGATTGACGCATATTACGGAGACATTAAGTACACGAACTTAGGTTTTCGAGGTTGTGCCAAGACTACCTGGACTAAGCTCTTTATAGCCTACGCTATTTTAAATGACATGGATCAGACGCGCCGGTACATGAAGGTGCTGACGAGAAACATTGGTAACGCTAAGCAGATGGTGACAGACATATATAACTTGATTGTAGAGGTCAAGGATTTTTACGGTGACATCTTTCAGAAGGATGGTGACAAGAAGCGAGAAGAAACAATGGGAAGCTTTACCACTGTTGAGGGTGTGAAGCTCCTCAGTGGTACTGTGGGTATGACACAGCGTGGTCACTTGCAAGACGCCTATCGCCCAGACTTCCTCATCTTTGACGACGTGGAGGACCGTGAGTCTATCCAGTCTTTGGCTACTACCGAGGCAACTATCTGGAGGATTGACGAGGCTATTTCAGGATTGGCTGCTGAGGGTTCGTATATGTGTAACGGTAACTATATTAGTGAGGAGGGAGTAATTCAGTGGTTCCTAAACAAGCCTGATATGGTGGTAGATAAGATTACGATACTCGACGACAACGGTGACCCTGCGTGGCCCACTCGGTATGATAAGGAGAAGGTAGAGTCTATTAAGAATGACTCGGATGATTTCTATGGGGAATATATGTGTGACCCAACGCGAGCTGATGCTAGCTTCTTTGACAGAGCGAAAGTCGACCAGGACATCGCGACAGCGCAACAACCCCACAAGGAGGCAGCTGGTGTGAAGTACTGGGGAGAATACCAACCGCATCATATATATGGTTGTGGAGCAGATACTTCTGAAGGTATAGGGCGCGACGCTAACACGTTTTGCTTGTATGACTTTGGAACCTTTCCAGATGATGTGGGTGTGTTGGTAGCTAGTTACTACAACAACCGTATAGCCCCAGACTTGTTTGGTCACGAGCTTGTTAGGATTGGTGGGGAGTTTGGTAACTGTCTAATGGCGCCTGAGTCTAATAACACCGGGCACGCCACTATTGCTGCTATGCGTGGCTACCCTAATATGTTTACCCAACGTACTACTGGTAATAGGTCTATTAAGGTAACGGAGAAGTTTGGGTGGAATACTAATAGGAAGACGAAGCCCTTGATGTTCTTTGACTTTCGCAAGGATTATAACGATGGGAAGATTAAGATATATGATGTAAACCTGCTTAAGGAGATGCGCTCGTATACCTCTATGGACCTGCAAGACACGAAAATTGGTATTGCTACTAGGCACTTCGACCTTCTTATTGCAGCCATTATTGGCTGGCAGATGAAAAAGTACGCTTCTACAGACGAAATAGAGGATGATTTTGTAGAAGAGGAACCATTGTATGGCGATATTGGGATGTAACAGTGGTATAATTAAGACAAATTAACACATTTAATATAAATAGTGCGGGGCAAACACTATATGGCAGTTATTAAAAAGGAAACACGAGACAAAATTGTTGCATTGGCCTTAACCAACATAGATTTTGCTCGTACGTACAAGAAAGGAAAGATATCTACGTGGCAGTTAAACGAAGACTTGTATTATGGAGTCAAAAAGAAAAGCGACGAGTCCCGTGCGAACGTCGACCTGGGGCAAATGCAGGAACACGTACACACGTTACTAAGTAAGATTGATAGTCCCTTGACCTTTAAGTTTGTGAAGCGTAAGGGCTCACAGCTTAAGCGGGTAGAAAGGCTTAACGCTTTAAAGACGTTTGATGGGGACCGTAACTTCTGGGACATGAAAGATATTGCTGCGAAGAAGCAGTGTATTATTTATGGACGAGCGATTATGTCCTACCAAGCATCTAATAGTGAGGGGTATCAACCGCACTTGGAAAACGTCGACGTGTATGACTTCCTATGGGACCCATCCGCTGGTGGGCTGGACTTAGAAAAAGGTCGCTTTGGAGGACGGTATGGGGTTGTAAAGGATAGGTCAGAATTGAAGAGCAATAAGAGCTACATCCAGACTGAGGTAAAGGCTTTGCTACAAGGTCCAGGCAACGCTGATGAATCTTCTGAGGAGGATTTAGATAAGCAAAGTCGACGGTACGCAGTGGAAAGTGATACTGCTAAGATTGAAAATGCAGACCCTGACAAGTACAAGTTTTGGGAGTGGTATCAGACGTTTGAAGGCGAACGGTACTACTTGCTTATGGATAACAATGGGCGAGCTATCCAAGTACAGAAGCTAGTAGAACGTCATCCAAGTGGGATGTGGCCGTTCTGGACTTTTGCAGCGTACCCAGATTTAACTGAGCTATGGACACCTAGTCCCTGCGATTATGTACGTGAGATAATCATGGCGCAAGCGGTATCCATTAACCAAATGATGGACAACGCTGAGCGCGTGAATAAGCCACAGCGAGCTATTGATACTGGTGCTATTAAGAACAAGGCACAGCTTAAGTACCGGAAGGATGGGTACATTGATATGGCTCCTGGTGCAAACGCAACAACTGCCATTAAGATTATGGAGACACCAAGTATCACTACTCCTATTAAGGTGTTTGAAACGCTTGAGACTATTAAGGCAGCAGCTAGTGGAGTTACTGCTGGAGCTAAGGGTGTAGAAGACACTACTGGGCGAGCTACTATATATGAAGGGAACCAAGCGAACGTCGCTGACCGCTTTGCGCTCTTCAACAAGTCATACAGCTTTGGCTACAAGCGCTTTGCGAACTTGTACGAGGCAGGAGTAGATGAGAACCTAACGAAGAAGATGGCGGTAGATATTATTGGTCCTGAAGGAATTAGGATTGAGGATATTAGCCGACGAGATATTTTCCGTAAGGGAGATACCTTTGCAGTAATGACTGAGCAAGCTAACGCAGAGATGCAGATGTCAGAGCAGAAGAAGCGTACGCAAGGAGCATACTACTCAGCCCTACTTGGACGACCTGAGTTGGCTAACCAGAAAGTAGTTGTTGCTAAGCTTGGTCTGGTGGCGGGACTTGATGAAGCAGACATCCGGGAGCTACAGGACTTAGAAGAATATGGCACAGCTAACATTATGGCAGAGGCTGAAAGGGACATTGAAGACATTTTAGACGGTAAGTTTATACAGCCTAATCGGATGGCTAATACGGCTTACAAACAGCGTTTTGTAAACTACATGCAAGACAATGAGGAGGATATGAACCAGGAGCAGGCAGGACGCATGCTACAATACATTAGATCACTAGACCAGGTAGTGGTGGCTAATGCACAGCGTGCAGCACAAGCACAAGCGGCTAAAGAACAGACGGCACAATTACAAGCGGGGGGAGCGGGGAAAAGACCACAGATGAGACAACCTGGACCTAGCCAACCTCTTCAAGATACAATACAACAAAATGTCTAAACTACTTAAAGCAGACCTTTCTATTAAGGAAGAGAACAAAGAAGACTTTAAAGAAACAGTGATTGCTCGAAAGAACCTGACTAACGAATTTACTATTTCGAGTATCGAAAAGCACCTAGCAGGTCTTAAAAAAGTACAGATAGAAGGTGAGAGTAAGCGAAACTTAGCCCAGTCATACGTTGACAATGTTCTACGAAACAATCCATTCATTTCTGAAATGTCTAAGGAGGACCAACACGCAGTATGGATGTACTTTGATAACCTGACTACGGTTAATGAGATTCAACCGCACCTAGACGATTTGTACGAAGACCAAAAGATTCATGGCGAATACCTCGACATTATCTATGACGCTTTTGGCTTCCAAGACACAGTAGTAATTGATACTACTGATGCGAAGTAAGGAAGTGCCAAAGGAGTTAGCTGACCAAAAGGATGAGCTACACTCCATCAAAGCACTAGGAGACACTGAGGGAGGAAAAGCCTTGGTGGCTTCGTTGTTGGCGGATGTGGTTACTGCTGTGCATCAGCTTAAGATTGGGGGAGATAACACAGCGTGTGTTGCCACAATCAAATCAAAGCTGGCACTGGTAGAAACTATTATGGGAGCGAAGGCAGCCGAAGAAAATGTTGACACTCTGATTGCAGAGGCACTAAGCGAATAGCGCTTTGTGTGACTCTACTTACTTACCTTTTCCCCCGTACGGGTAGGTAGAGTCCCACACGGTACTATTGAGGTCTCGTGGTATAATAGACGTACGGTTAGGAAGCGGTAACACTCCTATTGGACTGAACAATTAAAACACAGGAATTTTATGTTAGATGAACAAACTACTCCAGCTTCGGAGGTAAATGAGTCAGAGGAAACTGTAAATGACGAGCAAGCAGAAACAACTATTGGAGAATCAGTAGGAGACGAAACACCAGTATCAGACAGCATTCCTAAGAAACGCTTCGATGAAGTGAATGAAAAAAGGAAGGTAGCAGAAGCGAGAATCGCTGAGCTAGAAGCTGCTACTGGTGAAGACCCTGAAAAACCTGATTCAAAAGAAACTGATTCTGACCTTGCAGCTAGACTAGCAAAACTTGAAGGGAAGGAAAAGGCAGAGAAACTTGAAGCTACTATGGAGAGCAATTTTGCAAAAGCTCTCGAAGAAGCACCAGAGTTTAAAGACAAAGTTAATATGGAAGTTCTAAAGCGTGAAGCTCAGAACCCTGCTAACGCAAACAAAACCTATTCACAACTCCTTGAAGAAGTGTATGGCAACACTATCAGTGGTACGCGCACCGCTGAAACTACCACACCTCGTGGTGGAGCCGAAAACCAAACATTAGACCTTGCACGAGCCGGAAGTGATAATGCGTACTTAGAAGAGGTGTTGAAAGACCCAGCTTTAAAGAAGCAGTACAACGACGGACTTGCGGAAAGGGTAATGCTATAGGAGTGCGGGGGTTACAAAAATAACCCAAACTTACAATGTTAACTGACTACATGGCAGCGTTTGATAACTCTTACCAAGAGATTTATCAGAAGACGCTGGTTTCAAAATCTGTGATGAACACACGTTTTGAAGCAAAATTAAAATTTGGAGAATCAGTAGAACGAGTATCATACAACATTGGCGCTGTGCGCGTACGAGACGTTGTACGAGGTGCTGCATCAACTATTGACGCAATCACAGATACTACTCAACTACTTGAAATCAACATTGAGAAAGAAGCAGTGTTCTACATCTCAGACGGAGAATCAACACAGGCTGGACCTCTAAACCCAGGTACTGAAATCGGAGCTAAAATCGCACACAAAGTCGCACAAGACCTTGATGCACGATGTTTCGCAGAAGTTACAAACGCTGCAAACACATTCGATGAAGGAGACCTTACGACTGGAGTTTCAAATGGAACACCAATCACACTTTCTGCTACAACAGTTCCGCAAATGACATCACGTATGTCTGCAAAACTAACGTACAAAGAAAACATCCAAACTGCTACAAACATGGTGTTTGCAGTAGACTCATACTCAGCAGCAATGATCGAGCAGTACCTTATGGGCAAGGACATCGACATCGCTGGTTCAGTATTCAAGAACGGGTACGCAGGTGTTATCCGAAACGCAGCAATGATCGTTTCAGAAAACCTATTGAGTTCAGCAGTAATGACATTCTCAGGAGTGAACGTTGATACTAAGACTATTGTAATCAACGGTGTTACAGCAACTTCACAGGCAACTGTAAACGCAGCTGGAGGTTACGACGTTAAGGGAACAGCAGATGCAGCAGGAGATTCTCTTGTAGCACTACTTATGAACTCTGACGGTAACGCAGCGGGCACAGGAACAGCATCGACTTACTTCGAGTTCACCGCAGCTGACCGAGAAACCCTAGATGACGCTAACCTTACAGCAGTAAATGATTCAGGTGTAGTTACAATCACAGGTGCTGGACGTCTAGTTATCTCTGAAGACGAAACTAACGGTGCTGTTACAGCTAACACTGTACACTGTTACTTCGGAAAACGAGGAGCAATCGACCTAGTGGTACAAGACCTATCACCAGTTGACATGCGAAAGACAGATGACCGACGAGGTACTAACGTATTCTCTTCATACCTAGCAGGAATCAAGACTTTCACCGATGGTGGAAAGCAGTTCCTCAACGTAAAGATCGCAGCTGTATAAGCATCGACTTTCTACTCTGTCCTGAAAAATTCAGGATGGGGATAGCAAGTGGTATAATATAGGTATGACAAAACTAGAAATTATTGTAAAAGCACAACTCTATTTAGATGACACCAGTGAACTATCTACTCAGGAGTTTAGTGACCTTTTTGATAAGATGTACCGGAAGGTAACACGCATGATGCCGTGGGAAGGGACTAAGCAAGAAGGCACAGGCACTACGAGTACTTCTGTACCGTACATCGCTTTGCCAGAAGGTTTCTTGTACCTAACAGCTAACGCTAATCACTCTACATCTAACTACGAAGCAAGTGGTCCAGTCATCTTTCGAGGTCCAGACTACAAGCAGTACCCAGTAGTAAGTTGGTCAGACCGACGACAGTATCGTAACGCAGAGTACGCCTACATTGACCTTGCAAACTCACGACTTGTATTTACTGCACAGCCTACAGTTGCAGAGGCAGTAGAGTTTGATTACCATGGCCAAGCAACTGTCTTAGCAGACGGTGAATCTCCGTGGTTCCCGTCTGATTACCACGATGCCATCTATCACTTTATGGTATCTGACGACTTTATGATTCAGCAGTCAGACAAGGCTAAGAGCTACGCGCGTGAGAACGAGCGAGAGGGTAACGCGATAATGGACGACATGAAATACTGGAATGCGTCGCTAATCCAAATGTAATATGGCAATAAGCAAGAAAGAGATTAAAGCTTTCGTTTCTGGCACACACAACCTTTTAAACGACGAGCTAATACCAGTCGACGCTGCTTCTAAATCTATTGGGTGGCTTACTAAGGATGGAAAACTGGAGCTAATGTACGGGCGACAAGCGCAAGGCGCTGAGGGAACTTCCGGAAAGAGTTACGCAGAGCACACAGCATATAAAACAGATGGCACATCAGTACGCTTCCGAAAGGTAAGTACTGTTATTCAGTATTTAGATGGTTCTACATGGACCGATGTTATTACTGGACTTACTGAAAGCGACATGACCTTTTCAAACTACGCATCGCTTGCGGGTAACTTTGTGTACATAGGTTCTCCAGATGACGGTTTATTTAAAATTGTGACAGCTAACCCAGGCAGCTATGCAGATGTATATGACAGTGCTAAAAACTTTAAAGGATATTTCTTTATCAACAAAGGGCGTTCTATTATGTGGAATACCGCTACTGATAAAACGGGTCTATATGGTTCGTATATCGACGCTCAAGATTCGGATGTATATACAGCAGTTGCTTCAGAAGCTATTGGTAGTACGGGAGCCACTAACTATACCGGTACTCTTGCTTTTAAAGCAGGTGGATCTACACGCTCTTGTTTTGGCGTGTTGTTTACTGACGGGACTACTACTCTTACCGTTGATTTTACCGGTAATGTAACCGCTGCATCAGCTGGTTCTGGGACAGTAAACTTTATGACAGGTGCGTACGACGTTACTTTTGATGCAACAACAGTTGGCTCGGTAACTGCTGCATACCAATGGGAGGACAGTAACGCGCTTGGCGTAACTGACTTTAGTAAATCAGCGACACGCGCAGCAGGACAAGGTTTTGTGGTACGACAGGATAAGGGAGGCGATGCTATTGAGGTAGTGATTCCTTTTGAGGGCTCATACTTTTCTATGAAAGGTAACTCTGTGTACCAATTTACGCTAGACATTTTAGACGTAAATCCTACAAACGATTTGATACGAACTGACGTTGGTGTTGATTCACTACGGGCAGCAGTTGCAACCGGTTCTGGGATTGTGTTTATGAACACAGGTAATCCAAGTGACCCGCAACTAAACATTCTTAAAAGAAATCCTTTGGGAGATAACTTTGACGTTAGTCCAATGTTTCCACACTTTAGGTTTGAGGACTACACCTACGACGACGTAATGATTATAAACTGGGACAAGTTTGTTGTAGTTGCTTGTAAAGAAAAAACCGCAGAAAACAACAGATTGTTAATGTGCGACGTGCATGAAAACACAGTTGACGTAGCACCTTACGGTATTCGCACAGCGACTCAAGACAACGGATTGCTTTATGGTGGAGACCCGTTATCTAAAACTTCGTACGAGTTGTTTACTGGGTTTGATGATATGGGGGTAATCGTTCCTAACTCATGGAAGTCAGCCGGGGCAACTCATGGAACTACCAGACTTAAACGAACAAAGAACTTTGTGTTTAAAGGGAGCATTGCTCCAGACCAGGTTATTCAAGTGTATGCAGAAGTGGAAGGAGGGGGAAACCAGCTTGTAGGAATTATTTTAGGCTCTGGCGATTATGTAGACTATTCAGCATCTTACGCAATAGGAACTACGTTCATAGGTCAGGACACTATGGGAGGAGGAAGCGATGTGCAGGTGTATGAGTTTTTAATGAAGCTTAAGGTACGACTCCCAAAGTACCGAAAACGAAACCTTACGTTTGTCGCTACAGGACTAGGCTACTGCTCAATACAACAACTAACAGACTTTGACATCTGGAGATACGAAGATAAGTTGCCTAAGAAATATCGCACAAAACAAAACGTAAGTTTAGATGGAGCGACAACCGACGAGGACACACCAACGTACTAATGGTATAATTATAGGAAGTATGGGGAAAGTTACTAGACAATGCATCCTTAAAACGTGTTCAAAAGATTTTTACACAACTGAGTATCTCTTGTCTATTAAAAAAGGGAAGTTTTGTTCTAAAGAATGTTGTGACCTTGCAAAAGTTGGGGTACCTCTTTCAAAAGTTTGATAATAAATAATAAATAAAATGAGTACGCCAAAGATTATAGCCGATTTCGAAACGCAATTAAGCGCAGCAATATCTGTTGGCGATACGACTTTTACAATGTCCTCAGCCACCGACGACGATGGTATAGCACTACCCGATGGTTTGTATTACTTTACGCTCGACAACGGGAGTACTAATAAAGAGTACTTAGCCGGTACACTATCTGGTACAAATGTATCGAGTGTTGTTAATGTATCTCGACAAGGCTCTGAGGCATCGGGAGCAGTTAAAGCTCACCGAGTAGGAGCCACAGTTATTATGACTGATTTCATGACGTACAAGAAGTACATGGATGAAATTTCATTAGTATCTGCACCCGACGCAAGTGTTAGTACTAAGGGGGTAATTGAAGTTGGAACAACAGCAGAAATAAATGCAGATACAGCAACTGGGGGGTCTGGAGCAGACTTAGCTGTTACTCCATCTAAGCTAGGAGCATCTATTTACAAAACACAGTTGCCTAGTGCAGATCAAAAAGCTGCACTAGCAGGGAGCGAGGGAACCCCATCAGATACTAATACTTTTGTAACAGAAGAAGGTTTGGCAGCACAAGCACCACCACAAGTAGTTGTTTTCACATCATCTGGCACATGGACTAAAGACGCAGGATTAAAATATGTTGTAGTAGAGGTGCAAGCAGGTGGAGGAACAGGAGGACAAGGGTCATCCAACCAAAATGGAGCTTCTGGTGCATCGGGAGGGTATTCACGTAAGCTTATACTTGCATCAGAACTAGGAGATACAGAAACAGTTACTGTAGGAGCTGTTGCTGGTAACTCTAGTTTTGGGTCACACGTTCTTACTTATGGGGGAGCAACAGCATCAGGCAGTGTAGCAGGAGCAGTAGGAGCTGTCCCTACAGGTGGAGATATAAACATTCCGGGTCTAGCTGGGGAAACTGGATTGTCTAACGATAACGGTGGTTCTTCATCAGAATATAGGCGACCATCAGCAACTCCTTCATTCTTTGGTTCAGGAGGGTATGGAGCAGGAGGTAAGGGAGAAACACAAGCAACAGGAAACGAAACTGCTGGAATTGCTGGAGTCACAATCGTAACAGAATACTACGCATAATATGGATAATGACACAACACAGTCAAGCAACTTTGGTTTTGACACCACTGGAAAAACTGCAAATCTTACTTTTGTTGACCCATCAATGATGGCTACTGCGCCACAAAGTGCACCAGCGCCAGCACCAACAATCGCTCAGTCTTTTGAACAAAACCCAAATCGAGCAGCTCAGCTTAAGCAGCTTTCGGGACTACAATCACAACTAGCTAGACTACAGGCACAGCAAACAGCAAGTCAAGATTCAACACCAAGCTTTGTGAGTAGTTCTTTTGACCAGGGTACAAACATTGACCCGTTTGAAGAGCAACGTAATCAACGAGAAGCACAGCGCAATCAGCTACGACTACACCAGGCAGAGATTGACGCAACCAACATTATATTTGACGAACAACTAGCTCAGGCACGACTTCAAGGTGAAGGTCGACTTGGGTCAACACGAGCCATGGGTGCACGTGGTGGTATTCTTGGGTCCGACTTTTCTGCATCTCAAAAGCAAGGACAGATTACAGCGAACAACTCACAGCAACGAGCAATCCAAGCAGAGCGACAAGCAAAGATTGGTAACATAATGGGAAGCGTACGAAGCTCTGTTCTTGCAGACATGGAAGACCGACGAGAAGCCTACACGCTAGGCGCAGACGCATTGCTTGCAAACCTTGCTGGAGAAAAGGGACGAAAGCAAAACAACATTCGTCAGTTTGCATTAGCCATGCTGGCACAAGGAATTGATATTACAGACTTAGAAGAAGACGAGTTATCAGAAATTGCAAAGGAAGCAGGAGTAAGCGCCAACGACCTTACGTCAGGGTTCTTCTCAGCTCAAGCATCACAAGCAGGAGAAGAAGGAGAATCGTTTACTCTAAAAGCAGGAGAGCAAAGATTTGATTCAGAAGGAAACCTCGTTGCAGAAGTAGCGGGTAAGCCAACAGTTTTAAAAGAAGGTGACGTAGTACTAGATGCAGAGGGTAATGTAGTACGTACTATTGCTAGGACTACAGCAACAGGAGGAGGCAAAGGAGGGGGACTAACTTCTGGTTCATTAAACCTCACGGGAGGAGATATTTCAGAGGGAGTTCAACAGCTAGAGTCAAGTAGAGGAGCAGATGGGTACGCAGACACTCAGACATATGCAGATATGCTTAGTTTATTTGCTGAACAAGGAGGCCGTGTCCAAGACTTTATTAAAGAATACCCAGCAGACCTTTACTTAAACCCAGAAGATGACACTGTTAAAAACTTTATTAAAACAGAAATGCAAAGCGATAGCGTAGATGCCCTAACAAGAATGATGTTTCCAGAAGCGTAACCTATAATACACATGGGATTCTTTACTGATACTAAAAGTACAAAAGCACCAGTGTTACAATCACGTCTTCCTGAGGGAGAAACGATAAACACTAACCCGTTTCCAAAGCCAAAGAAATCATTTGGTGGCTTTTTCTCACAAATGAAACAAGAGTTTTCAGAGCAAGCAAAACCGTTTAACCGGGAAGAGGGGAAAGCACGGTCAACACTTGCAAGAGAAACAGTTAAAGGAATACCTCAAGCATTTGCAGAACTAGGCCAAGAATCATTACGGGCCTCAGCAGGAGTAGGAGGATTTTTTAGCAGAGCTTTAGGTGGTAAACCACTCACTCCAACAGGAACTTTTCAACAAGAACTTTTTGGAACTGACAAACCCATTACACTATCGTCAGTTGGTGAAGATCTTGGCATTCCAGAAGGCTCTAAATTTGCTGCGCCCGTAGGATTTGCTTTAGGAACAGCAGATTTATTTAGTGGAGGAACTGCGTCAAGGGTTACAAGGACAGTAGCAAAACTTAAAAACTCAGACGAGATAGTTAAGTTCTTAAAAGAATCTGTTCCAGCGCTTAAAAGTTCCCAGCACACAGAAGCATTGGGAAGAGCACTAAAGGATGTGACAGACACTGGTGAAATACAAAAACAAATTGATTCTGCTTTGTCAATGGTAGGCCCAACAACTAAGGGAGCGGCAAGAACCGCAGGTACTGGTGAAGAGGTTGTATACATGACACGAACTGGAGGAGATAACCAGTCTGTATCTCAAACAAGAGCAGGCGCTGAAGAGTTTGGGGACAATGTTGAAGCAGTTGTTGTAAAATCATCTGACGTACGAAAAACTGGTTTTGTAGACAAAGACAATGCAGGAATTAGAAATGTACAACGCTCAAGTATTGATAACGCAGCACAAGCAACTAGTGAAGCAGAACGAAAGTTTATTACTTCTGCAAAAAACGTACAGCCAGAAAACACTAAGCTTGCTGGTCAGTACGTTCCACGATCTACAGACGACTTAGCAATAAAAGCTAAGAACCTTATACGGTCAGACCCTGTAGCAGCTGAGCGAATTGCAATGAACGAGTCTGGAGAAAATGCTGTAGCTATTGCTTCAGAACTTATGAAGAAGTACGCAGACGAAGCTGCCAATACTACTGACGAACTACAACGGCTGACACTGTTTGATAAGTCAGCAGAAATTGCTAATACTATTGCCCCTAAGCTAACTGAGTTAGGTCGGTCTATTCAAGCTGCTTCTATTCTAGGAAGAATGACTCCAGAAGGACAGCTACGTTTCGCATCTCGTCAGATTCAAAAGTTTAACGAAGCCAACCCATTAAAGAAAATACCAGAACTAACTGGTGAAGATGCAAAGTTTATTTCAGATGAAATGAGGGCTATCAACAATATGCCAGACAGCACTGAAAAAGCCATGCGATTTCAAAAGCTACAAGACAGAGTAACAGACCTTGTACCAACACCAACAATGCAAAAAGTAATTACCGCATGGAAAGCAGGACTACTTACTGGTATTAAAACTCAAGGGCTAAACATATTTTCTAACGCATTCCACGGGTTGTCAGAAATAGCCAAAGACGTACCAGCAGCAGTAGTAGACAGAGCTGTATCGTTATTTACTGGAGAACGTAAAAAAGTACTTACTGCACGTAAGGCTTTTGATGGTGTTAAAGAAGGAGCTGTAAAAGGTGTACGATACTTTGCCACAGGTTTCGATGAACGAAACATTGGTGAAAAGCTAGACTACACACGAGTAAACTTTGGCAATGGACCAGTAGGAAAAGCATTTAACGCTTACACAGGCGTTGTGTTCCGGTCACTTGGCGCAGGGGACCAGGTGTTTTACTACGCTGCTTTATCTCGTTCAATGATGGACCAGGCTTTGGCAGAAGGAATGAACCAGGGGCTCAAAGGAAAAAAGCTAGTAGAAAATGCGTATAAACTAGTAGAAGATCCAACGGAAGAAATGATTCGGTATGGTGTTGCTGATGCTACTACGTCTGTATTTCAAAACAAGACTGTGCTAGGAGCAGTAGCTTCCAAAATCCAGAAGTCTTCAAGCATTACACAAATCATTCTACCGTTTGCCCGAACACCGTCAGCAGTTGTTATGCAAGTTCTAAACTATTCGCCAATAGGAATTGCTAAGACTATTATAGAAAATGCGGGCAAAGGTAAGTTTGACCAACGAATGTTTTCGCAGGGTATTGGCCGTGGGCTTACGGGGACAGGGGTAATTGCTATCGGTATGGAGCTTACCAAAAATAACCTTATTGCTGAGGACTTTGCGCGAGGCGATGAGCGACAACAGGAGTTAGACAAAGCTGAAGGACGTACACCAAACTCTATTAAAGTAGACGGTAAATGGATTTCGCCTGTAGCATTAGGACCTTTAGGAAACTTACTTCTTGTTGGTGGCCATATTCAAAGAGGGATTGATTCTGATGGAAGTCCAACAGAAGCCGCAGGTACAGCAGCAGTAAAGATTGCTAAATCATTTACAGAGCAAACATTTCTTACGGGAGTAAAAAACTTTGTTGATGGTGTAAGTAATTCAGAATCATTTGCAACTCAATATCTATCCAACCTTATTGCTTCAGGGGTCCCTACTATAGTATCTGACGTAGCGCGATCTACAGACTCTAAAGAGCGCTTATCATCAGGTGTTGTTGAGTCTGTCCAAAAACGTATTCCTGGAGCTAGGCAAACACTAGAGCCACAAGTAACTACGTTTGGAGAGGAACGCGGTCTTCCTACAGACCCATTAAGTATGATGCTTAATCCTTTGCGACCTTCTAATGAAACAGCAACCCCAGTAACAAAAGAGCTGCGACGATTGCACGAAGCTGGGTTTAAAGTATCTCCCACAAAAGTTGGGAAGAAAAAAGGGTACGAGGTTTTGTCTGGCGAAGAAAACACTGAGCTGTGGAAACTAACTGGGTCAATGGTAAATGCCAAGATTACACTGCTTATGCAACTTCCTGCATATCAAGACTTAACAGACGAGGCACGTAAAAAAGCTATAGATACTATTGTGGGCAGGTCAAAAGATTACGGACGAGCCGCATACGTACTTAAGCTTACTGAAGGTCTGGATGGACAAGCTTTAACCGATAGGCTTTTAGAGCTAAAGGAAGGCAAATTGCTTACACGAGATGTGCTTCGGGCTTATCTACAGCTTAGATAATTCCCATTGAATACAGGATGTATACAATGACAGCAGTCCATGCAATGGCTTCACATAGTATTTTGTAAGTTTCTTTCATACAACCCAACATACATTAGTGTTATAATTAAAGCAAATAAACTTATCACCATGGATCCTCAAGAAAACCCAAATGACGGTACGGTAGGCGTAGAAGCGCTTATCAAAACTAACCTAGAAGGTAATGAAAAGCTTACTGAGGTAGCTGGTAATACTGCCGCTTCAGCAATGAAGACAGACCAGATTAGTAAGAATCAAGAAGCACAAATCGTTCAGAGCCAGCAAAATACTGATACGCTAAAGGAGCCTTTAGACCAGATAGCAAAGAACACTGAGCCTAAAGATGTGCAGAAAGTAGAAATTACTGGGCGACAGGAGGATGACTCTGACGAAGATTTTAATGAAAACGAAGCAGGCAAAGCCTTGTGGGGTATGTTGCGTGGACCTAAAGGAGTAAAAGGTGATTCTATAAAGGGTGATAAGGGTGATAAAGGGGACACCGGAGCCGACTCAGAAGTTGTAGGTCCCAAGGGAGACAAAGGTGACTCTGTAAAAGGTGATAAGGGAGACAAAGGTGATAAGGGAGATGCTGGTGCAGCATCTAAAGTAGCCGGACCAAAAGGAGCTACTGGACCTAAGGGAGAAAAAGGGAAAGACGCTGACACAAAATCTCTTGTTAAGGAAACAGAAACTCTTGTACGAGAAAAGATTGGAGCTGAAGTAGGACAGCGCTTAGATACTAACCTCCAGTCAATCGAGCGACGTATCTCAGCTTCTAAGAGCTATGCGATGTCCGACCTTACGGATACACAAGCTGGTGCAACAGACCAAGTAATGGTTAAGCAAGCAGATGGATCATGGGCTCCTGCAAACCAGTCAGGAGGTTCATCTCTCCCAGACCAGTCAGGCAACAACGGCAAGTTCTTATCAACTGACGGAACAGACGCTAGTTGGGAAACTGTTAGTGCTGGTTCTGTAGACGTAGTATCTAACGTAGCCACAGACAGAATTCTAGGACGAACCACAGCAGGTACAGGTGACTCAGAGCAACTTACAGCCAGTGAGGTGCGTACTTTAATAAACGTAGAGGATGACTCAGATAAAACAGACACAGCAAATGTAGAGGCAGCAGGTGCGCTAATGGATTCTGAACTATCCTCTATTGCTAACGTAAAAGGGTTAGACCAAGACGTATCTAACGGAGCTGCCCCTGTATTAGACGGAACAAACTTTACAAACATTCCAGCAGGAACAGTGGACGTAGTTTCCAACGTAGCTACTGCAACAATCCTTGGTCGTGACACGGCAGGAGCAGGTAACTCAGAAGAGTTGTCAGCTAGTGCGGTGCGTACTTTAATAAATGTAGCAGACGGAGCCACCTCAAACACAGGAGCTTTAGCTGACCTAGACACTGTAGACACAGCTCAGATTGATGATGACGCAATTACTAATGCTAAAATTGCAGGAACAGGTACTCGTAACTCGTCTACGTTCTATCGTGGTGACGGTACGTTTGCAGCACCAGCAGGAGGCGGTGATGCTTTAGTAGCTAATCCGTTGTCACAGTTTGCAGCGACTACATCAGCCCAACTACGAGGTGTACTGTCAGACGAAACAGGAACAGGTGCAGCAGTATTTGGCACTAGCCCAACACTAACTACTCCAGCACTAGGTACACCATCAGCACTTGTGGCAACTAACGCTACAGGCACAGCAGCAGGACTTACAGTAGGTGCTACTACAGGTGTAGAAGCAGGAGCAGACGTTACAGATGCTACTAACGTGTCAGCAGCAGGTGCCTTAATGGACTCAGAAGTTGATAACCTTTCACAAGTAAAAGCCTTTGACTCTACCGACTACGCCACGTCAGCACAAGGCTCAACAGCAGACTCAGCTCTACAGGACGTAGTAGACGACACTTCCCCACAGCTAGGAGGAGATTTAGATGTAAATGGCAATAACATCACTAGTACAGCAGGACTAGATATTGCTATCGGAGCATCAGCAGGGAATGACTTTACTATTGATACAAATAAATTTGTAGTTGAGGGAGACACAGGCAACGTCGGCATCGGGACGACAGTACCTGGCTCAAAACTTAGTGTAAACGGGGGCATCTCGGCGGGAACGTATTCTGCTACAGCGGCTCCGTCAAATGGGATGATAATATCAGGCAACGTCGGCATCGGGACGACGGCACCAACCCAAACCCTCGACATAGGAGCAGGAAGCATGGCACTCCTCACAACTACCAGTGCCACCTCGGGAATAATCTTCAAAGGAGCTGACCGATTCATCC
>Ga0222673_1000222_pt1 | contig 32483 bp, 25 predicted proteins | sample AntAcemetagen801_FD_179845 | JGI IMG/M metagenome (GOLD analysis project Ga0222673, IMG submission 179845) | Saline water microbial communities from Ace Lake, Antarctica - #801 | ecosystem: Environmental > Aquatic > Non-marine Saline and Alkaline > Saline | place: Antarctica: Ace Lake...
AATAATTGTACAAAAACTATCCACCTTATCGACCCACTCTTTTGCATCTACACTCGGGCGAATATTTTTATAATTTTCAGGAATAGTGAACCCAATTGCTTCTAATTTATTTTTATATACTTCTACCAAATCTTCATTGTATTTTGTAACCCAATCAAAATTGAGTGACCATCTCGTGTCTGTAGTAATAGTAAACAAAGATACTGGTGCAATAGATTCAAATATAGGACTGAATGATCCATACGAACCAGTTCCAAAATTAATTTTGTTTGCTCCTTCTTTGGAGAATTTGTAGATACCTGTAAATGCTTGCAGTTCTTCTTTTGATAACTTTTCTTTAGCATCTTTAAATAGCAATTCTTCGTTCCATCTCTTTCTTTGAGTACTATTTGAAGCAACAGCGATATCTTTTTTCACTTCAGTTCCAAAGATTCGCGGAATAACTATTTCGTGTTCGTTGTGTTTGTAGTATTCAAATTCAACTGCATAAATATCAAACTGACTATTCTGATTAACATACATAATTAAATCTTTAAGTCTGTCATCAATCGTATCCATAAGGACAACGAAATGGAATTTTCCATCATTAAGATTGTCTCGTGTTTTTTCTAAAATAGATTTTACTTCTTCTTCATCAACACCAAAAAATTCTTGTATCTTTTCTGAGGTTCGTTTTTGAAAAACAGATTGGCAATGCGTATCGAGCGTTGCGAGAAAACTAGAAAAATCATTTGCATGTTTCCAAAGTGCAGCTCCGTAGTCGAGCGACTGAGCGAGCACCTTCCTTTTATCTGCATTAGAAAATAGTTTTGTTTCTACAATATATAAATCTCCATACACATCTATTCCAATAGCATCAATTGGACCACTATTTGTTGGAAATTCACGAGCAAGAATAAGTAACTGTATATCTTCTTTTATCTCATAAAGAGGAATACTTTCAGGATTTTCGTATATGTATTTCTGAAGATACTCTTCTTTATCTATTGATGTTTTATCTACCTTAACGGCTTTTTCACCGTTGGATGAAATTATTATTGGCATTGTACTGTAGCGGTTTTATTTTTCCTTTTACTTTTCTTTAAAAAGAGAAGATGTTGGAAAAGTATACTAATAATTAGTGGAGATATTGAGCCTTGAACAGAAGGCTCCCCACCGTTGCGACGACCGAGGTCGTCCATATAAAGTTTCCAATACATGACCGCTACAGTGACTCCGATGAGGAGCCTTCTATACTGTAGCGGATTCAATATTTCGACCATTTCCTTGCAGATGCAATGGGGTTAGGTCTTTGTTGTTATTAAGAATCTTACCTTTTTACAGGATGAAACTCTACCTATGTTATAGCTTAAACAAAGAGGTTTGCGAAGCAAAATTTGCAAATATTATTTACAGTCTGCTATAATCTGAAAAGTTGTTCTTCAAAAATTTAAAAAGACTATCCTTTCTGCTTTGCTCGGGGAAAGTATCCGTGTTCATGATTAGAAACTGTTGCAGGAAAAATAAAACTTTACTTTAAGGGTAGTCAAAATGTGTTTATAGAGGAAACTGTTAGGTGGATGCGCAACGGACTTATGTCGACAGGGCAAAATCTATCCAAGGGCTATAAATTTCGAATAATAAAACTGTAAATCACTTCGGTGAATATTTTTGTTGTTGGAAATTTGGAGCCCTTTTTTTAATAACAAAACACATCATCAAAGTGATTATTTAATATTTAAAATTAAGTAACACTTATCATGACTACTCAAAAAATAGCGTGGCACACAGAAAAGCGAAAGGTTAAAGAACTCATTCCCTTTTCAAAAAATCCACGAACATTATCGGATATACAACTCGCAGGATTAAAACGGAGCCTGAAGAAATTCAATATCGCAGAACTTCCTTGTATCAATACAGATGGAACACTTGTAGCAGGAAATCAGCGAGTTCTTGCCTTATCACTTCTTGGAAGATCCGAAGAAGAAATTGAAGTTCGGGTACCCAATAGAAAATTAACCAAGAAGGAGTTCAACGATTACTTACTGACATCAAACAGATCAGGAGGGTCTTGGGACTTTGAGAAACTTGGTATTGATTTTGAAATTGAAGAATTACTTACCGCAGGTTTCGACTCACTTGATCTTAGTAATATCTACGATGACAATCTTGAAATACTCGATGATGAGTTTGATGAAGAAAAAGAATTAGAAAAGGCAGAAAAAACTGATATTAAAATTGGAGACTATTTTGCACTTGGAAGGCATCGGCTTTTGTGCGGAGATGCAACAGATCCAGAGACAGTAAAGCGTCTCATGGACGGACGAAAAGTAGATATGGTAAATGACGATTTGCCATTCAATATTGGTCTTTCGTATGACAAAGGAGTAAGTAATGCGAAATCATATGGAGGCACAACAAACGACAGTAAGACTGACGAAGCATATGCAACCTTTGTTGAAAGTGTCATAAAAAATGGACTCTCCGTAACAAAAGATAATGCACACATAATGTTTTGGTGCGACGAACGATATGTTTGGCTTTTTCAGATGATATATAAAAAACTATCGATTGATTCAAAGCGTCTTTGTATTTGGATTAAAGACAACCACTCCCCAACCGCCAATGTTGCATTCAATAAAGTTACTGAGTTTTGTGTGTACGGAACAATTGGTAAACCATTCTTAAATACAAAGTTAAAAAATCTTAATGAAATTCAGAATAAAGAAATAACAACTGGTAATAGATTATCAGATGACATTCTAGACCTATTTAACATTTGGCTTATCAAACGATTACCAAGTAGTGAATATCAACATCCAACACAAAAGAATCCAACACTGCATGAAAAAGCATTACGAAGATGTACGAAACCAGGAGATATTATCCTTGATTTAACAGCAGGCTCAGGAAGCATCTTGTCTGCATGTGAGCAGTTAAAACGAACTGCATATCTCAACGAGATGGAGCCAGTATTTTGCCAACTTATCATTAATAGATTTAAACAACTTTCTCATGAACCAGTTACAAAACTCAATTAAACAAGGAACTATATTTAAACTTGGAGATCACCTATTGCTTTGTGGCGATGTCACAGATAAAACACAGATTGCAAAGTTACTACAGAATCACAAAATAAAATCTGTAATTACCGATCCGCCGTTTGGTATTGCAGTAACAGAATCAAAAGAAGGATTCCAAACGCTTTCTAAAAATAAAAGTATTCTAAATGATCACATTCAAAGTGATGAAGAATATAAAACATTTAGTAATAAATGGATTTCATCAATTACTCCTCATCTTGAGCGAAAGAATAGTTTCTATATATTCAATGCAGACAAAATGATCTTTGCATTGCGAGAAGCGATGCAAGAATCGAATGTAAAGTTTGGACAATTACTGATATGGGTGAAAACTCATGCGGTCATTGGACGGATGGATTATGCACCACAACACGAACTCATTGCATATGGATGGTTTGGAGTTCATGAGTTTGTAAAAGCAAAAGATAAAAGTGTTCTTGTCTGCCCTCGCCCAAACAAAAGCAGTATGCATCCTACAACAAAACCCCTTGATCTTATCCGAAGACTTATCCTTAACAGCACTCGAATTGGAGATGTTGTATTTGATGGATTTCTTGGATCAGGAACTACCCTTCTCGCTTGCGAACAAACAAAGCGAGTTTGTATTGGTGTTGAAATTGATCCTGAGTATTGCAAAACAATTATTGATCGATACGAAAAGCTAACAGGAATAACTGCAACTAAATATGAGTAGAAATACAACAATTAACACAAGGCAGAAAAAGATTCGTGAAGCTTTTATTGAACAACTGAAGCGAACACCAACCATTGAAACATCGTGCCAAAAAGTTGGAATTGGCAGAGCGACAATTTATAGATGGATGAAGAAAAGCAAAGGCTTTGAAACCAATGTGCAAGAAGCATTACTTGAAGGGCGACTACTTATGAATGACGTAGCAGAGAATCAACTATTTGCCCTTATTGGAGAAAAGAAATATGAAGCAATTAAGTTCTACCTCTCCACTCACAACAGCCGTTACAGCAACAAAATAGAGCTTTCAGGAAGTGTTTCTACAAATGACACACCACTTACCAAAGAGCAGAAGAAACTTATTCGTGAAGCATTAAAACTTTCAACAATACGCAATTATGAAAAAGAAAAATAAACAAGAAAAAATATTTGAGAAAATACTAAATGATAAAGTTCTCAGACAAAATTTGGTTCGTAAAAGTTTTCAGCATTTCTTTCCAATATATTTTCATCAATATATGGAATATGAAACTGCACCATTCCATAAAGAAATATTTGAAATTCTTGAAGATGAATCAATAAAACTTGCAACTTTTTGTGCGTTTAGAGGATCTGCTAAATCCACAATTATTACTACAGCTTTTGTGTTGTGGTCTATCCTTGGTGGTCAGCAAAGAAAATTTATTGTTATTTGTGGGCAGACAGAACAAAAATCACGTCAGTATTTGATGAACATAAAAGAACAATTACTTCATAATGAACTTCTCAAAAAAGACCTTGGACCTTTTACAGAAGAAAAGAATAATCTTGGAAATGCCACAGCCCTTATTATTAAAAAGCTAAACGTTAAAATAATGATTAGTTCTGTTGAGCAAAGTGTGCGTGGAATGCGACACAACGAACATCGACCAGATTTAATCATCATTGATGATATTGAGGATATCAATTCAGTAAAGACACGCGATGGACGCAACAAAGCATTCAGCTGGCTAACAGGTGAACTTATTCCTGCAGGAAGCAAAAAGACACGAACCATTGTTGTTGGAAACTTATTACATGAAGATTCTGTATTAAAACGATTACAAAGAAAAATTGAGAATAAAGAGATGAGCACTATGAATGCTGTGTATCGTGAATACCCCATTATTGATGAAGCAGGAAATGCTTTATGGCCTGGAAAATATCCAACTCAAGAATCTATTGATGCTGAACGAGAAAAAACAATGAGTGAAGTTTCTTGGTTTCGTGAATACATGCTTCAAATAATCTCAACAGATGAGCAAGTGATTCAACCTGAGTGGATAAATTATTATGTACATCCTCCAAAAACAGGCTTGCGGAGAATATCTATTGGTATTGACTTAGCAATAAGTGAAAAAGAAACGGCTGACTATACCGCCATGGTTGTTGGTCATATATACGGACATGGAAAAAATATGGAGATATATATTCAACCAAACCCTATTAATCAGAAGGTTTCTTTTCCAGTACAAGTTGAATTAATCAAATCACTTGTCGCTGTTGAACAACAGAATCATCCACGAGTAAAACTCTACATAGAAGACGTGGCATATCAAAAAGCTTTGGTGCAATTATTTGAGAGTCAACGATATGACGTAATTGGTGTACCAACTGGAAAAAATGATAAAACAGCTCGCTTACGTCTTGCAACACCTTTTATGAAAAATGAACGAGTGTTTTTTCCAGAAAAAGGATGCGAAGAATTAATTGAGCAACTTATTGGTTTTGGAAAAGAAAAACATGACGACTTAGTTGACGCTTTTGCGATGCTTGTTCTTAAAGTAATTGAAGATAATCCCAAAGGAGGAACAGCTGGTCTATGGCCTAGTTCGTCCAGATAGAATTTAGTTACCAACTACGAACGCCCTAGACTATTAGAAGGCGGTGCGTCATTAATTGATATATGGAAACAACAGAGGAGAAAATTACATACTGCCTCTATGCTCGTAAATCTACCGAGCAAGAAGACAAGCAAGCACTTTCAATTGATTCTCAGATTAATGAGATGACTGAACTTGCTAAACGTGAAGGATTGATAATTGGAGAAATAAAAAGAGAGTCACATTCTTCAAAAGAAGTTGGACAACGCCCAGTTTATAATGAACTAATTAACGATATCAGAATTGGAAAGTTTAACGGAATTCTTACATGGGCACCAGATAGACTTGCAAGAAATGCAGGAGATTTAGGATCTGTAGTTGATCTAATGGATCAGAAACTACTCGTTGAGATACGAACATATGGACAAACATTCACTAACAATCCAAACGAAAAATTCCTACTCATGATTCTTGGTTCTCAAGCAAAATTAGAGAACGATAATAAGATGGTTAATGTAAAACGAGGTCTTCGAGCGAGGTGTGAGATGGGTTTATGGCCTTCTGTTCCACCAACAGGATACTTACCTAACCCAGACAGAAATAAGAAGTGTGAGGTAGTTATAGATGAACTACGTTCACATGCAATTAAAGAAATGTATGAAAAAGTGGCAGACAATCAATGGTCTGGTAGAAAGCTATATAGGTGGCTTAAAGATGACATAAGATTCAGAACAAAAACTGGAAAAGCACTCACATTAAGCAATGTGTATATTATTCTCAAAAATACGTTCTACTACGGAGAGTTTGAATATCCTAAAGGAAGTGGTAATTGGTACAAAGGAAAACATGTTCCGATTATCTCCAAAGATTTATATTTGCGAGTGCAAGATATTATGCGAAGTGAGAATAAAATAAGTACCACAAGAAAAGAATTTGCATTCACCAGAATGCTAACGTGTGGAATGTGCGGATCAGGAATAACAGCAGACGAGAAATTTAAAAAACAAAAGAATGGAAATGTGCATAGATATGTCTACTACGGATGTACGAAGTTCAGAGATAAAAAATGTCCATGTGGATATATTCGAGAAGAAGATTTAATTGAACAACTAGCGAACTTACTAGATGAAGTATCACTCAATGAAATAGGAATGAAAGAAAAGATAAAATCTGAACTACAGAAGCACAATGAATTTCAAGAGTCTGTACTTGGGAAAGAAAGTGAGGAGAAGATAAAAATTAGAGATATAGATATACGAAATTTTGCCAAACATATTCTTCGCAAGCGACCTATTTATGAGAAGCGAGAGTTGTTGGAAAATTTGAGGAGTAAATTGGTGTTGAGAGATAAGCAACTAATACTTATTGACTAAAGAGGCCAGTATATTTTCCGTAATGGAAGTAAACTTTTTGCTTCAGTGTCAAAGTTATCGTAATACTGAATTATCATTCGTGCCATCTCATCGATGTCTACTAATGTTACTGGCACATCGCTTCTTTCTGCTTCGTAGTGAGCTTCTTTTGTGAAACCACCCGTAGAAACATATAACCCTTTATTCTTACGTAATCCCCCAACAAAAGCTCTAACTTCTGGTGCTCCCATAGCTTGATTAGGACGATGTTTCACCTCCACATGAATTCGAGGATCTTCCAATCCTAAACCATCTGGAGAGGCAATAATATCCTTTCCACGATCTGGACCTGCTGGCGATACTCTAGTTTTGTAACCGACGGCACGAAGTAGTCCTGCCACCAAATCCTGCATCTGTTCCCAACTAAGCTCAAGAATCATGTCTTTCAAAAATTCTTTTGCTTTTTCTGCCGTTTCATCACCAAAGTCTTCAATTTCTTCTTCATCATCACTTTCTCCTTGAGGTTCAATAATTTTTCCACCAAGAACCTGTTCGATTTCAAAACTTGCTTCAGGATTTATTTCGTAAAGAGTCAAAATACCACCAAGCGCATTCCTTGTTCCTGTAGTTAAGTCGTCTCGATTAATTGTTCCAGCCCATTTAATATCTCTTCTATATGAGTGCTCATTGTCTGTATCAATATACTTTGTATCAGTTTTCACTTCTCCAATATGATAAATACGCTTTCCTGGCTCATAAACAACGACATTTTCACCAACTTTCATCTCATTAATAAAACGATAAAGTTGTGAACTTCCACTTGTAATCTGTGCTTTACGTGAATGAGGGAAAATATCTGTAAACACTTTTTTAAAAACTTCAACTTCTGATTCATTGAGTAATTTTTTCTCATTTACAAAACCTAAAGAAACAAAAGAATCATCAACAAAGCTATTTATTAGTGCAGAACCTCTACCCGCCATTACTTTCCAGTATTTCATTGCTTTACGATATCACAACAAAAAAATATTTTCTATGGAATTAATAATTATTAGTAGTGATACTATTATATTAATGAACAACAAAAGCATTCCTGCACCATCAGCAAAAGAAGTTAAAAAGTACATCTCTACATGGAAATCTTTAGACAACTATGTTTTACAAGAACGAAGTTTAGAAAAGCTCTTCTTAAGAACATATCCTAATAATAATGATTTGGATGATGTATTAATTAAAGTGTGTTCACTTAATGATTTTTATAGTACTAATATATTTTCTCCATTTACTGTTGCGAAACACATTGTTGAACTAAACATTGATAAAGATCTGAAGAAAGAAAATCTCTCAATTGTTAATAAGATTGGATTAGTAACTATGAATGGAAATAAGCAAAAAAACTTTTATTCATTTGCGACAAAATACTGCAGTCATCATAAACCAAATGTATACCCTATTTATGATTCATATGTTGAGAAAGTTTTGATGCATCTTAAAAAGAAAGATAGTTTTTCAAAATTCAAAAAAGCAGACCTAAAAGAGTATGAACTATTCAAATCTATTCTTTTAGACTTTCAAAAATTTTATAACTTAGAGCAGTTTGATATCAAACATATTGATCAATACTTGTGGCAATTGGGTAAAGAATATTTTCCTAAAAACTATAATCGTAAGTAAACAATAAAACCTCTTTGAAAGAGGTTTTATTGTTTGTTCGTGTCCATGACTGATCATGAGTACAAACTATCTATTATATGTGTTTTCTAGACCTCGGTCGGTCTCACATGATTGCTGCTGGACAGGGACTCGAACCCCGATTGACGGTACCAGAAACCGTAGTCCTACCATTAGACGATCCAGCAATCTTGTGCAAACTATACTAGCAAGGCAAGAGGTTTAAATCTAGCGTACGGGAGCTCCAGAAAATGGATCTCGCTCGACAGATTCCTGAGGAACTATTTCTGAGACCTCAGCTTTAATAACTTCTTTTGAACCGCTTAAGTCGCTAATGAAGTAATACCAATACATAAATCCAAAAATCATTCCTAATACAATCACCAGAACAATAATTAATGGTGCCATACTTTTCCCTTTATGTTGCTGTTCAGCAAATTGTGATGCTGCAGTTAATTCTGGAATACCACTAAGCCCAACTTGAACAGATTGTGATGTTTGATATGGAACCTGATTTTGTGGAGCAACATATGTCTGATGATTTAATGGCTGTGATGCCATTTGCGACTGTTGCTGTGCCGGAACTGATTGTGGTGTCTGTTGTTGCATCGCAGGGTCGTACCAACCCAACTGAGGTTGAGTAGTACTTTTAGTTTTCATTATAGATTCATTCACTGCAGATGATCCAGCGAAATCAGATCCGACGCTTGATGATGTTAGTGTACTTCCAAATTGCGTTAGATTTTGTGTTGCTGGCTGTGGCTGTGTTGCAACATGTGAAGTTTGAGGTTGTGACTGCCGAGGAACATTATTTACAACAGCAATAGAAGGTGTTTGTGGTATCGCTGAGTTTTGAGTAGCTTGTGTTTGTGGCTGCTGTGGAGGTGTTGGATTTACAGGTGCCACTACAGGTACGGAAGTAGGTTTGGGTGGCACAGGCGGTGTATTTTGTATTGCTGGAATTGCAACATCTTCTTCCATGTCCTCATCTATATCAAAAATTTCTTGTTCAACTGGTTTTCTAATTGTATCCGAAACAACAGAAGCATTAACCGCCTGTTGTTCATATGTATCTTTATCAAGATAACTTGGTGTTTTTTTATTATATTCAGCATTTTCTGCAGCTTCTTCTTCAACGAAAGAAATATCAACATCATCGTCTAAATCGATGATTGTTTGAGAGGATTTTGTAATAGTTTCAGAAGGTGCGGTTTGTGGGGTTGCAGGTGCAGCATTGATTTGTGGTTCTACCAAAGTTTGTGTCTGAATTGGGGGTGCTGCAGTTTGCTGTTGCTGCGCGTTCGTAGCCTCAATCTGAGCATCATACTCAGAAAATAATTGCGCAATATCATTATCACTGAATTTCTGCAGTGAAAGCATACCACCTATTTCATCGTAGCTTTGACCATTTGCCAAACCCGTATCGATGAGAACTTGTAATTGTTTAGTGAGCATGGATTAGCGTACTTTTAAGTACCGCTTGATTGCAAGAAAACTAGATACAGAACCAATAATAACTCCAGAAACAAGAATGATTAGTACAATTTGCCCAAGCGATGTTATGAAATATGTGAATATATTTATATTAACAAAGAAACTCTCGGTTGTCGGCCCAAGATAAAACGTAAGTGGCCATAAAATAAGCAATGTAATGATTGATGCAGCAACACCATACAAAGCACCGGTAATAACAAAAGGTGCTGTAATGTAATTTTTCTTCGCTCCAACAAGCTTCATAACGTGAATTTCGTCTCGTGAAATGTACATTGCTAACCGAATAGTATTAAGTGTAATGAGAATTGAAATTACAATAAATAATGCGGTAACAATTGCACCAAGTCGCTCACCTGCTTCAATAATTTGACTCAGTCGATCGATAGCTTTTTTATTTTCAAAATAGTTAATAGTTTCGATAACTGAACCAACTTCAGCTGGAGAATAATTTTCTTCTAAGAATTCTTGGATTCCCTCATATTGTTGTGGTTGCTGCGCCTTAACGTTAAGAATTGCTCCAAATGGATTTTCTTCTAGCTCATCGAGTGCATCTAATTTTGAAGTATCATTTGCATGACGAACTTTAAAATTTTCTAGCACCATTTCTTTTGTAGTGTAATTAACAAATGCCACCTCAGAAAGTTGTTCAAGCGCACCTTGAATAATAAGTACTTCATCTTCTGAGGCAGAAGGAATAAAATACACATTAATATCAACTTTTTCTTCGATTGAAGACAATGACTCTGTTAGCAATGCACTTGAAAAAATAATGACACTAATTACTAACAAAGTAACAGTCATAACTAATACTGCAGAAAGTGAAACAATTCCATTTCTCCAAAACTGTATAAACCCTGTTCTAAATATTCGTTTTAAATTAAGCATCATCATAAAATTACATTAAATTACATATTTACCCGATTCATCATCACGAACAATCTTACCATTTTCAAGCGTAACAACACGTCGTTCAAGTGAGTTAATTACATCTTTATTGTGCGTTGTTAGCAACACAGTTGTACCCAAATTATTTACCTTTCGTAAAATTTCAATAATTTCGTGTGTATTAAGTGGATCGAGGTTTCCTGTTGGCTCATCAGCAACAAGCAATGCTGGCTGGTTAATAATTGCTCGTGCAATTGCAACACGCTGTTGTTCTCCTCCTGAAAGTTCATGAGGAAAACTAAACGCCTTCCCTTCCAATCCAACAAGTTCAAGCACATGAGGAACATCTGTTCGAATTTCCTCGTCGGTACAACCAGCAACCTCCATTGCAAAAGCAATGTTCTCGTAAACAGTTTTCTTAGGAATAAGACGAAAATCTTGAAAAACTGTTCCTATATTTTGCCGCAATTCACTAATGTAACGAGGTTTCAATTCGTGAATGTTTGCTGATTCAAAAAATACCTCACCAGAAGATGGAACTTCTTCAGCCAAAAGAAGCTTAACGAGTGTCGTTTTACCAGCGCCAGAATGCCCAACAAAAGAAACAAACTCTCCTGGTTCAATTTTTAAATCAACTCCATCAAGTGCAGGCTTAATTCCTTGACCATAGTTTTTTGATACGTTATCGAAAAAAATCATATAAGTGTTTAGATTTTACCATGAACATGAAAACAGTACATATGTTGATTTCTTTATGATTCTTCAGTCTGCTGTTTCATTGCATCTATAAAATCTTGCAAGTCGCCACCAAGTATTTTAGTAACATCTCGCACTTCGTAACTAGTTCGATGATCTTTTACCATCTGATATGGATGTAAAACATATGAACGAATCTGATTTCCCCATTGTGCATCGGTTGTTTTAGAAATTTGCATTCCCTCTTCTTTTTCAAGACGTTCTTGTTCTCGCAAGTTGTATACTTTTCCTCTAATTAATTCTAATGCTTTTTCTTTATTTTGAATTTGGCTTCGTTCACTTTCAACAAATGCACTTAGCTTTGAAGGAATATGCACAACACGAACAGCAGTTTCTCGCTTGTTAACATTTTGCCCACCAGGGCCTCCCGATTTAGTAAATTCAATACTAAGCTCATCTTCAGCAATTTCTATGTCGGACATTTGTGGCAACTGTGGCACTACTTCAACCATCGCAAATGCAGTGTGCCGTTGTTTTGCGGCATTAAATGGTGAAATTCTAACAAGACGATGTACACCCGATTCGTGTTTTAAATTTCCGTAAGCACTTTTCCCTCGCACTTCAAGCGTAATGTTTCTATAGCCTCCAACACTATTTTTGTTTTCATTAAGAAATACATATTGCCAACCCTTGCTTTCAATATAACTCATATACATCTCAAGAAGCATGCGAACAAAATCCTCAGCATCGTCGCCACCAGCACCTGCAAAAAAAGTTACGAGTGCATTTCCTTTATCGTATTTACCAACACCATCAAGTGAATCTTTTAATTCTTGCAGTTCTTTAATTTGTGCTTGTGCAGCATCTTTATCGTTCCAAAATGTTGGAAGATTCATTGCTGATTCTATTTTGGAAATGTGTTCAAGCGTATCTTTCTTGTTCATAAAATTTGCAGCTAATTACTTAGTTATACATATCACGATAACCTAACAATGCAGATATTGCATGTTGCGTATAATCGATTCTTGTATTCTTAAAAGAGAAGCTGTCTGGAAATGATCCTATACTTTTATCTGAGAGTTGATATTCACTAACTTTTGAAGCATCGATTTGTGTTCGTAATAAAAATTCACTTCCTGCAATAATCGCAGTTCGTACTTTTTGTAATGTTCGTATATCCAAAATATCATTTTTCAGAACAATCATTTTGTGCATTGCGTATAATCCCTCTACTCTTGTTGCTGCAGGTGTTGTTCGAGGATTACCACCAAATCCCCCATTCCAAATAGCTTCTTTCCCTTCAAAAGAAGTATTTTGAGTTGCAATAATTGCTGTGCTGATATGTAAAGCGTGATTATAATAGATACTATCAACAACATTTTTTGCTTGAGCAATTGCATGTAATCCATAGAGTAGCCAATGATCGTGAGCAAGATTTTCAATTGTTTTACCTTTATCCCTTACCGTGATTAACCATTGAGCAGCACGCTCCGATGCGTCTAGATATTCACTATTTCTAGTTCGCATATACAACGACGTTAAAGCAAAAATTGCTTCGCCAGGATAATATTCTGAAATGTGTGAATCTTTTTTTCCTGTTACTGCATACTGTATATGCATAGTAAACTCTCCTTTTTCAGTTTGATTAAACATAATCCAACGAGCTAAAGCCTCGGAATCTGAGTTATAGGTATCATTACCGGTCATTTCTGCATATTTCTCATACGCAAGAATTGCAAGTCCATTTCCTCCCAACTTTAACTTTGCACCATCTCTGACACATAAAACTTTACTCGAGTATTTTTCATATGAGTAACATATCTCTGTTTTTGATTGTAAATACGCTAGCGCTCGCTCGGCCGCTTGTAGTACGTCTTTATTATTTGTTTCTCCATAAAGCTGAAGCATTGCATAAATTGTTCCTGCATGACGAAGCATGTTGTACTCGCCCATACTGTTTCCGGTTTTTACGTTACGTTGATATAAAAACTTTCCTGATGAGTCGATAGTTGAAACCAAGTAATTACCTGCAGATTGTAACGAATTATTTATTTCGCTTTTTTTACTAGATATTTGAGTTATTACATCTTTTTGATTGAGAACAAAAAGTGATACGAAAAGAAAAAGTAACGCTACTGCTAGTAATTTAAAGAGTCTGTTTGTTTCGAATCTTTTCATTGAGCCGTTATTGGGAATCGGACCCAAGACCTCTTCATTACCAATGAAGTGTTCTGCCACTGAACTATAACGGCGTGCGTATATGCCAGTGAATAGTAACGGAATTATGATAAAAGATAAAGAAAATAAAAAACGCCACCCTGTACCAATGTACTCTGGGGTGGCGTTTAACGTTGAGGGGTCATGTTGATGTTTTTTCTATCGTAGCTTTGCGACTATGATCTTTTTCCAATACTTGTCCGTAGATGTACTAAGGTGCCCCACTGGACCACCGTTGTGCATTCGAGCGTATTCTTGGAAACCGAAATTTGGCTTACCGTAGATATTCATGTATGCTTGTGTGACGAGCTTTGAAAGCTCAATGTCATACCGGCAATCTGTCGACCTAAGGTTTGTTCCAAACTTTCGATTTACATCGGTGATATAGCACTGACGAATTTGCAGCACACCATAGGCGTACTCATCATCTGCCAGGCTTGTATCTCCAATAAGACCATTCCTTCCGGAAGATTCGACAAAAATCAATGCATCAAGATCGCTCTTTGAGAGAACAATTTTGATTCGATTTTCTCGAACTAATTTCCGTAGCCGCTCCTTGCTTCCCGAGACGCGATTATTCGTTACCGCACCCTTATTCACTTTTGGATAAGGCGGATGCTGAACAATCCCATTTACCACAAGGAGGGGTCTGAAATTCCTTACGGAACGGGTTTCTTCAGACCAAGCGTTTCCAGCAAAGATTGCCAAGGCAATAGTTACTGCTGTCATCATTGCACCAATTGGGTGCTTCAACGTCGTTTTCATTTTGTTGTATGTTCTTCAGTTCTCTGTACGTTTGCACAGAACGCATTTCAGCGCTTCAATTACAATTATACAATATAATTTATATAAAGTCAATTTGTATATTTAAGAAAATAAAAAAAGCCCACATTCCGAGAGGGCCTATATGCAACAATTATCCCCTGTTGCCGGTTATATGAAAACAATTACTTGCTTCTTTCTTTTTTGTGTCAGCTCGAAGCTGACTTTTTTAAAGGTTTCCAGCCAACTGCCGACTTTCATCTTCAGCTTGCTGTTGAGCGAGAAGTACTCGCTCGTTGATCATGTTGTGGTATTTTTCAACACCACGACCATAGCTTCGTCCGCCACCATTCTTGTACCCAGTAGGTCCAGCGTTGAACTTCCCTGCTTTTACAGCAAGAGAGGTATCGGACGCTGTGTAGCGCCCATGCCAAAACTGGAAGATTAATGTTGGAAGAAGAATATTCTTCCTCATATCTGCGTTTCCAAGAGCAAGCTCTTTGAGACGATCTTGATCTACATCAGAGAACGGCATGCGCCCATCCCTGTCAACAAGAACCTCGTTGTAACATACGGAACGCAATTGAAGCCCTCCGTTATCTGCACCACTAACAGTGTTCAAGTTGATAACAAACTCTCCAGACGGATTGTCTTTCGAGTAGTGCTCAACTGAAGACCAGTACTTAGCTTCGCGCACCATGAAGGCAGCGATTTGTTTTGGCGTGAACCGGTGTTCAACTGGAATCTGCTTGTAATATTTCAGCAGAATTTCAGTAGCTTCTTCAGCTTCTGGACGAATCCCACCAACAGCTTTCGCTTGGTAAAAATTTTCATCTTGAAGCATTTCGAGAACACTGTTCTCACCAAGGAGTGGCATAACAAAAGGGCCATTGTCAGAAGGAATTGTGTAGAACACTTTTCCTTCTTGTTCGTCAGCATCAGTGTTCGTTGGTACCGTTGCAACTTCGGTTTCGGTTTCGGTTTCGACATTCTCAGTCTCTACCTCTACTTCATTGGAAATCTCTGTGCCATCAGGACCATACCATCCGCCGTACATACGACCTTTGGTAGCCTCGACTGCTGCAAGATCTGCAGGAAACAATCCTGCACTCATCTCTGCATTAGCACTGGCAATTTCCAAGCCCTTACCGATTTTGATATAGTGAATTTCCTTCACCATGTCCTTAGCGGATGCTACCAGAGCAACGGTAAAGTCGTTCATGGTAGTTCGGGTATCGTCTGGAATTGCAGGCATTGCCGGTAGTTCGGTTTCGAACGTTCCGAAATGAACTGGGTTCAAGTCGATGTCGGCACTCGCCCACATCATTTCAACTTCGAAATCGACATTCATCGGTTTCGAAATCACAAGTGATTCAAGCGCTTGGGTTGGTGCTTCGATGAGCTCATACTGAGCTACCAAAGCTTGGTTTTCACTGCGCTCTTGAATATAGAGCGTTGCGAAGATACCGGCCAAAAAGGCCATTATGTAGTTAATTGTTTTCATTGATAAGGTTCGTTGGTGTTGATTCTTCTAATTACTGATTGCAATTAGTTGGAATAGTTCTATATTATAATAGCACAATGTTTGACAAAAAGCAATAGATGTTGCTTTATTTAATCTTACTTTTTGTATTCAAAATATCTTTCATTGCAATATAAATATCCTTATATTGAGCCATATTTGTAACATTTGATGCGATTTTTTGGCTATACATCATTTCATCAGCAAAATCTCCGTATAAGATTTTTAATGCAAATTTTGGTATAAAAAGCATATGTGGACGATGTAGTACTTTTGCAAAAACTTTTGAAAACGTTTTATTAGTGATTGGCTCACCCACTACTGCATTTATTACTTTTACACTTAGTGCATCACTTTCATTGGTATCTTGTAGCGCAGCTTGCACATACAACTGTGCACAATCATCTATATGTACCCACGGAAACCACTGTTTTCCATCTCCTAATGGCCCACCAATTCCCCATTTATAAAATGGCTTTAAAACACCGACTAAACCTTTTTCTCCTAAAATATGTCCGTTTCTTATAATAGTTGTTTGAATAGTGCTTTTAAGTTGTGAAGCTTCATGCTCCCAGTGCCTTGAAACTTTTGTAAGAAAACTTTTTTCTATATCACCCAATCTACTTTTTTCATGTAACAGCTCATTACCTCTATCTCCATACACACCAACAGCTGATGCAGATACGAAGTTAACAACGTCAGTTTCGCTCAAAACTGCGACAAGTTTTTTTGTACCCATAACTCGTGAATTATAAATAGCTTTTTTCTTTGCTTCAGTCCATTTTCCAAAAATTGGAGCTCCTGCCAAATTAATTACAGTAAAAACACCATCAAACCATTCAGATTTAATAGTGTCTTTTGCGAGATTACATTCAATGTAATCTACTTTATTATTTTTAGGAGGCGATATGTCCAAGCTCACTACATCACAATTATTGCTAAGCAATAATTCACTAATTTTAGTGCCCAAAAAACCTGAACCACCAGTGATTATTATTTTTTTACCACCATTACGATTCACGAATTTCTGGATTCAATAGACATCGTGCAGGCCCTGCATCAATTGAATCGCCAGCTTCGTTTTCACAACTTAGTAAATATGATCCTGGATCGATTAAGTATGTCGCAGAAGAGGTTGGAGCTTCATCATCAAGAAGAATTCCATTCTTGTACAACTCACAAGTAAATGCTCCTTCAATTTCCCAACTCATATCACATTGTTGTCCTTCGTTAACTACAGCTGGACTCAAGAATAATGGTTCTACAACTACTGGAAGTGGAGGTCCACAAGTATAGGTATCGAGCCGACACACTTCGCCAGATGAACAATCAGCAGTAACATTACATTCCTTAATGCTAACTGAGCATGAAGAAGTTTCTTCATCTGCCTGACTATCTCTTACAGAAACTATAGCTGTGTATGTTGAGTCGACATCGCTATAAAAATAATCTCCGCCTGGCCCTACAGTATATGGTCCAGAAATTTGTGTTGTATCTGAATCTGCATCACCACTCCATTGATAATTATATGGATCATCTCCTCCAGAACCTACCGCTTTCCAATATACCGACTCACCTGGGCCGAAGAATAATTGAGGGTTTCCGGTTCCTGACGCATTACTGAAAGCAGAACATGAGCTACTTAATTCTGGAACACAAATTCCATTTACAGGCACAAAACCATTACCACAAGTTATAGGTTCATAACTACAAAACGCTGTAGCTGAAACTTGCACTCCATCAGAATTAACTGCATAAACATGTACATTTTTGGTTCCATGGTCAGAGTACGAAGTTGATAGAGTTCCGTTGTTAGTTCCCCCGTTGGTCAAACTTGGATTTGGCGCAGTACCAGTATTCCCCGACCAAATAAATCCTAACTCACTCATGGTATACACATCAGAATAAAATGAGTTGATTTTATAATCAACATAAGTAGTATCTCCAAAACTAATCTTTGCTGAAATAAGTGTTACAAATAAAACTACTAACGCAAAACCAATTCTCATTTTATTCTTTTTTAAGATATTTCTTTTATTCATGATTATATGTCGTTAGAGTCACAACTACAGGCCGCAGGAGGAGTATAACTACCAGAACCATCTGCCCTCGTAGGACCTTTTCCTTGTCCACTACCTCTATTAACACGAAAGGCACTTGCTGTAACAGCCAAATAACCTGTTGAGCTTATCGTTTTTGTAACTCCGAAATTAACAGTTTGTGTTTCACCAGCTTTAATATCAAACGATTTAACAGGTAGCCCAGCAACGTACACACGTCCAAGCCATAAGCTTGCAGCGTCACAAGAGTCACCAATAAGTGAAACGGTTACATCCTGAAGTGTTACATCATGAGTAAGTTCTGGTTCACAAGTGCTTTGATCGACTGCCTCAAGACATTCTGGATCTCCAGGCGCTGAAGGTTCTCCCACTGTAAGAACAGGGTTTGCTATGCAAGTATAATCATCGTCAGGGTCATTGTCTCCAGTGTTAGTTGTACTTGTAGTAGTTGTTGCGCTAGCATCATCCTGATTTTCTGTTGCATCCTCATCGTCATCATCATCTCCAGGAGGAGTAACAACAATGTCGTCACAAGAAATTACTACTGGCCACTCATCTCCTGCGACAACACCCATAAGAAGTTTCACTTCGTCACCTCCTAGTAAGTCGATACTATTAATAGATGTCCTTGTAAATGCGGTTGAGAATCCACCACCAATTGTACTCACAGATGGAGTTTCTTGTTCAAATCCAGTAACACTCCATCCATCCGACATGTCAGCAGCTGAAATACTCGGCACATATTTTCCTGGCAACACATCTTCTTTCATAAAATATGGACGACTATCTCCATTACAATATTTAGATTCTAGATTTGTATATGAAAGTCCTGTCGCTGAACCAAATTCATTTAATTCATATATTCTTCCAAGAATATCTACCTCATTACCAAAACATGAACTTGGTGCAGTATCATTTTTGAGAAATGGCTCGCTATTATCCCAAAATCCATCTTCATCTTCATCAAGATATTTTGTTACTTGAACTTCTGCACAACTAGGACCAATAATTCGTGGATCATTTAATAATCCTGCGATTGATTCAAAACCATAATTTACTTGATCTTCACTTCTTTGAAATGCCAGTTCGCAAAACCCTGGTGCAAACTGCGTAGCAGCACTTATATTGTATATTTGAGAACCATCATCTTCAACATAACAAACTTCATCAACAAAAGGGCCGTATACCCACCAATTAATTACGTCATTTGCTGCAACAAGCGTAACTGCTAATTCACCTTCGGGAGGATTAGAAATCTCATTAGTATCACTTAATGCAAATGATTGCTCTTCAGGATTTTGCACAATATAAAAACCGTATTGAGAATAACCACTTACTGTAGATAAACTGTAAAAAGAGGTCACGTCGCCATCCATTTGGTTGTAAAATTTAACATCCAAACCTAAGCTACCATTACCACAACTTTTGCATTGCAATCTTACAAAATATGTAACATCTTCACAGTCGGTACACTCATCTCCATTACCTAAAGAACCGCTTGGTTCATTCGATGGAGTTGACCAGATTTTCAGCAAGTAACCATTTAATTTAGGAGTTGGACAACCACCACCACCTTCACCGTCATTTGAGTCATTAGAGTCACCTCCGTCGTCATCTTCGTCATCTTCGTCATCGTCATCGTCACCAGGAGCACAAGGGCCACTAGTGAAGCTTACAGAGATATCGTTTGGCCCAAGTGTTGCATCCGCGAGAACAAGCAAAATGTCACCTCTGAAGTTAATAAATGAACTTATTCCAACAAAAAGTAATGCCAGGAACACCGCAGCAGTAGTATTTTTTCCTTTCTTTTTAGAAATAATAATTCCTGCAACAATCGCAACAAACACGAGCAAGACTATTAGTGAAATTACAATTAGTGAATTTGTTTTTTCATATCCAAATATTTCATCAGTTTCAAAATCTATTTCAGTTTCGTCATAGATCATCCCTGTTGCCTTGTTTTCTAGACGCAACTGCACTTTATCAACAAGTATTTTTCCACTAACTTTTTGACTATTAAATGAAATCCACTGATCGTCACCACTAAGTTCATTTGTGATAGGAACGGTTTCGGTATAAACCTGATTTTGTCCTTTCGTACCAATTAATGTTGTTACGAGACTTAGCTCACCTAAGGCATTTTCGCCACCAGTCAAAACATTAACTCTCATGTCCAAAGGTTCACCTTTTCTATATGAGTTTATTTGACTTTGCACATCATACATTCGCCCAAAAAAACCACTATATAAAAGTCGCATTTCTATACTTTCAACAACTTTATCTCCAGCAAAGTTAGTAACTGCAAGATTCACCGTATATGGTCCAGCCTGTTGTTCATTCCAGGGCTTAAATGGAATTTCGATAGCTCTTCCATCTACACGCTGCAATAATCCTAACGGATACTTATCTAAACTAGCAACAACTTCATCTGGTCGAGCCAATGATGCTATTTCATACGAAAGATACAGCTCTTTCTTTTCAAGAACTGTAAATAAGTCTTCATTCCGAGTACGCAACAACGCCAACATTGGTGTACTTGTAGGACTCAAAATTACACCCTCACGAATTCCATGAGCGGTTCCTTTTTCAGGATGAATAAGTGCAGCATCTAAATAAGGTAAAAAACCACCATCACCTGTCATAGCTAGTGGTTCTTTACTATATGTAATTCCATATATCGATTTTTCAGGGTTTGATACAAGTACTCGTATAAAATAGTTTCCTCCTGGAATTGTTTTTGGTGCTTCAAATTTTACTTCAAGTGAAGTGTTTTCAGTTGGCTTTAATGGCTCAATAGCACCTTTTACCGACGTAACGTAATTCAGCTCACCAAATAAATATCCTTGTGTAGGCAATTCATCACCTTCATAAAACTCAATTTGATACGAAAGATCATCAACGAATGCTTTATGATTATTATCAACATCAAGCTGAATAGTTGCGACCCTACTTTCTTTATCAAAAATAGCATCTCGAACATTGAGACATACCGGAGCACCACAATCGGTTTTTTCAGTCTGCGCAAAAGCAACAGATGGAGTTACGTTATAAAAAGCTAGTAATGCTACTAAAGATAACCCAAACGACAATGCATGTCGCAGTTTGTGTGTGCTCGCCATATACTAAAATTGTAACACAAAGCTTAAATTGTATTACTAGTGGTTTTCCCTAGAAAAGATTCTTAAAGAAGTTACTGAGTGTTTTAAAAAATGAACGGAATGATGTGAAAATAGTAACAGAGTCATCGGTTTTAATTTCGTAAATACTTGTTTCATCCTGAATTATGACTGGATATTCGTCTACAACATCTTCAGAAGTAGTAACTGTTACGTCACCATTATTAGTTGGTGCGGGGTTAGTATCTTGATTCGGTTTTGCAAATGTCGTATTGCAATAACTAGCTTCTTGCTGAAAACATGCGCGCAAGGTGCACATTGCAGGACCACCAGGTTCAGAACGAGTACACCAATTACATCCATCGTACCAACTCTGACAATTATCTGGGATAGTATTTTGTACAGGTGGAAGCGGATTTTCTGGGAGTTGTGGTTCTTTACATTCACCATCATATAAATACACAGCTTTAGCTTGTTGCAAGTAGCACGAATTACTAAATGTTTTTTCTTCTGATGATGGGCACGGAGTTGTAACACATCTAATACCTGTATCAATTTGTCCACAAACTGGTTGATATAAATCGATACACATAGTTGGCTCATTTTCTTCTCCACCTTGATTATTTATTCCAGCAAAACTATCGAGCTCTTTAACAGCTTTTGCCACTGAATCGTATTTTTTATTTGAAGCAACACTTGTTGTATACAAATCGTTTGATGCATAAATCGACCAAACACTTCCTTCACTAAAAATCCCCATATCATCATAACCACACATTGCTGAATTCCCACCAGTTTGCACTTCAACAACTCCGTTAACAGTACCCTTGTATAGCTCTTCCAGATCAAATGTAATAGTAATGCTTCCATTGATATCACCTTCCCGCACAACGTCAGTAACGGTACCAACAAAAACAACATCAGAGCGATTAAAGTTTTCTTCCCCTGAAAGTGGCCAATCGGGCCCAACAGAGCAGGCAAAAGTTTGTGTACCACCTATTGCAAACAAAATAAATACTACAGTGATTACTGCTGCTATTTTTTTGAAAAAGTTTATTTGTGTGTATTTCATAATATGTCTTCTATTAGTATAGTAATACCATATATTAATTCTTACACATACTATTTATGAACAACGAAGAACATAAAAAACTTATTGATACAATACACACTCTAGAAGAAAATACACAGAAACTTGGCTCAAAATTTGGATCGTATCGTGATACCGCTTTTAGTAAGTTTCCACTTCTTTTTGTACTACTATCTTCATTTGGTCTTGTTTCAACATTTTATGGTTTTGAAAAACTTATCGATTCAGTCCCGATACTCAGCGAAAATCCAATTGTACTTTTACTTAATGGTCTTTTAGTTCTTGTGATTACTGGCTCACTCTATAAAAAATTAAGTTAATTAGTGATGGTGATGTGTGTGCGTGCTTTTTGAAGTAAGTAATTTCTGTCTGAAATAAACAGCAAGAAATGTTGTAACTGGAACAGCAAGAATTAATCCAATGCTACCAACAATTGTTCGAGCAATTTCTGTGGCAAAAACCTCATTATTAATAATAGTTCCAAAGGATGCCTCCGACTGCGAAAACCAAAGTAACAGTGGTAATGAAACTCCTGCATATGCTAAAACAATAGTATTCACTAAGGCTCCTACATGCTCTCGTCCAACTGTCATTGCACTTTCATACAAACTAAAAGCTGAAAGACTTGATGAGTGCTTAGCAAGCTCACGAACAATTGAAACTTGTGTGATTGCAATATCATCCAAAACCCCCAACACTCCAATAATCATTCCCCCCAACAAGAGTCCTTTAAAATCTAACAACCCGTTTGTTCCGAAGTTTAAATACACCGTTTCGTCAGAGAAAAAACCACTCAACTGCAGTAATTCAATAGAAACAAAAGCCATTATTCCAGTTACCACAATAGTGATTGTTGTTCCAGAAAATGCAATAAGAGATTGAAAAGTAAATCCATGCGTAAAGAAAATGGCAACAAATAAAATTACAGAACCGATTAAAATACTTACGACCACAGGATTAAACCCTTTTAGCAAAAGCGGTAGTAATACAAAAATAATAACAAGAAAACTACCAATAAGACTTACAATTGAACGAACACCTTGCCATTTTCCAAACACAACCACCACTGCGATAAAAAACAACGTTAACAGTAACAAAGCACCTCTTCTATCAATATCACGAACAGAATATAATTCTCTACCATCAATAGTTATTAAATAACTTAGGAAAAATTTTTGACCTTCTCGTAACACGATAAAATCGTTTTCCAATTCAATTACTTCTCCTTTCTTTTCACCCTCAAGAATTTCTGCATTAATGACTTGATATATTGTCTCCGTTTCAGTTCCTGGAACAAGCTTCGTCCCATCTTCAATAATATCTACCACTTTTGCAGACCAAACACCCTGCAGGTCTTCATGAATTTCTTGTGCATGTAAAGCAACTGGAAGAAAAAATATAGTTATTAAAAGAGTAAGTACTGTTTTCATAGAATCATAATAATACACTACTGTTCATCATGTTCATCATGTTCATCATGTTCATCATGTTCATCATGTAAACTATTTTCATCAAGATGACCATGTCCTTGCAAACCTTCTTTTTCTAAATACCATGCAGATGCGATATTTACGCATAAAATCACTATAATCCCCAAAATACCCCATGCAATATATTTTTTTGCATTTTTTTCTACTTTAGAATAATGAACTGAATCTGGAATTAAATCTACAAGTAACACATAAAGAAATGCACCTGCAGCTAGGCCAATAAGTGGCCCAACGAACATTTCAAATGATGACAGATAGAACCCACCAAGTGCACCAATCAAAATTGTTCCCGATACTAAAAAATTTCTAACAATAGCTTGTTTCGTAGAGTACCCAGAAGCTTTTAAAACAAAAAATTCTGAAATTTCTTGTATACATTCATGAACAAAAATTCCAAGTGCTGCAACAAATCCTAGCCGAATATCAAGCATAAAAATAGGAGCAAGTAATATTCCATCACCGACATTATGCAAACCATCACCAATCAATACTTTTCTTGCACTTTTTTTATTATTGGTGACAAGACATGTTTTGTCGCCATGATGACAATGCACTTCAGGATACATTTTTTCAAGAATAAAAAAGAATAAGAAACCACCTGCTACTGAAATTAAAACAATTATTGGACTTGAAGCAAACTCGAGTGCTTCTTGAATAATATTGTACGTAACAACAATAAAAACTCCTGAAGAAAAGGTAATGAGGTATTTTAAATTAGACTGCGTCCATGTTTTTAGCGACCCCTGCATAAACATAACGCCAGCGAGTGAAGCAAGCATAATTCCAACTGATGCAGTAAGTAGTGAAATAAGTTCCATATTAATTACATTCTTTACATACACCTCTAATAATATTCCTTCCAAAAGTTATTGAAAATCCTGCAGGAACTAATTGTTCAATAGTATTTTTAGGAAGCTGCACGCTTTGCACATCATGGCATAGTTCACAAACCACATGATCATGCGAATCAGAACAAAGCTCATACGCAACAGTGTCTGTGTCGATTTGCACTTTAGTAATCAATCCCTCTTCTTCAAATTTTACAATATTTCGATAAATTGTTGAAAAGTTTATTACTGGTAACAATTCAGAAAGCTCTTTTAGAGTTACTAAATGATTACTCTTTAGTACAGCAATGATGGCGGTTTTATGTTTTGTATTTCTCTCCATGCCAAACCATACTAGCATGGACTATTCTTAATGCAAGTTATTTGCATTAAGAACTAATGTATGATTTTGCCAACTTTGGATGTTTAACTGAAATGAAAGATCCATCACCAACTTCACCAATAGTTGCATACAGTGTTAAGCGAGCTGTTTCTCCTGCAGGAATAGTAATAGTCTTTCTGAATGGCACAGTAACTATTGCTCCATTTGATGTATATGTTCCTGAAGAAACCGTAGCGATTGTCTCATCTCCATAACTTCCGGTGTGAGGATTCGAACGAGGTTTAATGTCGAGTCGTAAATCTTTCATTGCAATAGAACCACTTTCTATAAAAAACGATTGTGATGTTAAGCTCACTCGCCTATCGGCCGGCGCTGAAACATCATATACATATATTTTTTCTGTAGCGTTACTTGTTAGTAAGTTTGGTCGCAAACCAATTCGTTCATATTCTGGCTCGACAACAACGGTAACTTTATTTGAAATAAGTGAAACCGATTGAACAGCATTATCATCAAAATATTCTATGTAACGTGCGGGGCTATCAATTCCCGACCATCCAATAGTATTTAAGCGTACTTGCATATCTACTTTTGCAGCAAGCGCCTCAACGGTAAACGTAATAGTAAATTCTTCAGATTGACCAACCTCAACCACATAACCATATTCGCCAACTTTAGCATTTGTTTTTACTGAAGTAGAAACTGTTAATGCATCTGAAACTGGAACTGATCCTAAGTAATACTCAAACCCTTTCTGCACCTTACTCGCGTTGTCACCCAAGAAAATATTTTTATCAATGAAAATTTTATCGCCTACACCGTCGGCACTTACTTTAAAACGATAGGTAATTTTGAATATATCTGAAGATGCAGCACCAGCTTTTTTTATTTGTGTAATTTGTGTATCAAAAATTGCTGCTCGTACAACAACATCAGTATTACTTTCAATAACGTTTCCGTCTGAAGTTTGCACGTTTCCTTTTATAGTAATTGCAGATGAAACACTTTGAGCAACCAAGCTTTCGTTTTTATAACCATAAATAACAATGTGAAAATTACTACTGCCCTCGTTCTTATACTGTAACAGCTTACTAAACTGATCTTGCGTAATTAAAATAATTGCACTTGTGTCGACTGTGTCTTCTACGAGGATTAATTCCTCTCTTGTGGTGTCGTTTCTAATTGCGAGAACATATTTATCTGTAATAACATTTGGATTATTCCAAGCAACAAGGTACTCGGTATTGATTTTCCAATTACCATCAAATGGTAATGCTTGAATAGGAATTGGTGACGTTGCATCAAACACTGAATCAGGAGTCACATCAATGCTATCAAAAGAACTTTTTTGATTTTCAATTGTTCGTAGTGCTTTAGAATTTAAATAAAAAACACCCATTACGATTCCAATTAACGCAATGGCAGATACAATTATTATAATAATAAAAGGTGTCACTCCACGTTTTGTTGCAATAGAATCATTCACTCATTATATTTTAGCAAATAAAAGCAATAAGTTTTACAGACTATTTGTAAAAAATGCAGGTGATGTATTGCCTTTAATGACATCCTCAATAGCACCCTCGAATGCGATTGTTCCATCTTTTTGTGCAGAAGTAGGTAGTCCGTGCTTTTCAAAAAAAGTAGCAGTCATGCCATTTCTTTTTGTTGGAATATATTCAGCTGTAAGCTTGGTATAACCTTTTTTTTGTAACTTCTCACAACATTGCAGCAACATGTACGACTCAAGATGTCGTTGCATAACTCTGCAACTCATCAAAAAAGTATCAATAAATGCAGTTGTTTTATTTTGCTTAGTTGCAATAACTAACCCAACATCACCATACGCCCCATATATATCTGAAAGGTTCATTAAAAATGCAACAGTATTTTTATTACCAATTAAAGTATTAATTTCTTCTTTAGTGTGCCGAACTGTTCTTACATTAAATTGATTTGTTTTTGCACATAATTGCACTGCACGAGCAATCTTTTCTTCATTTTCTAATGCAACGACTTTAGCTTTCATCAAAATATCTTTTAGGAATTCGTGTTCGTCTTTTTTTGTTGTATCCTTCTGACTTAAAAATTTTGCATTTGTTTTATAGTAATTGATGCGCTCCACATCGGCATCTGTAATTTCATCACAATAAAATTCTTCAACGACATACGATGGCCAATCTTCTCTGTCGGCAGGAATGTTAGGAACAATAACTTCAGTAGCATGACGCATTTTTTCAAGCTCAATTGGATTATCGTCCCAAAAGACAAAACTATCTAAACCAAGATTAAGCTCATCAGCTATTTCTGTAATTGTTTGAGATTTTTCTTCCCAATTAATTCTATGAGCAATTATATGCTCACGCTTCAAAACCATATTTGGATTTGTATCAAAGACACTCCACACATCTTCTTCATTATTTTTTGAAACAAGTACCAAAAGAATTCCTTGCTCTTCAGTTACTTTAAGTAAAGCTTTTTGAAAATCAATATATGGCGCAACATTCATTGGACCATCTTCACCAACAACACCATCCCATAATGTTCCATCGCAATCTAACGCTAAAACTTTTTTGTACATATTACGAATTATTTTCTTTAGCTGGAGTTCTCATAATAGTGCTCATAGTTTTCTTTAATGATAATCGAGGGTCTTCACCATCAATTATGTAATTATTATACGCAATACAATAATTTATTTCGTCCTTAAGCAATAGCACACCTTCTGTTGTTTTTTCACCTTCTAAACCATAAACATCTTTAATACGAATCAGAATGAAAGGTGTTCCATTGCAATATTTTTTTAATGCATCAAAAAGTTTGTCTACTTTCTTTGTATGAAACAAGGGTAATTTCTTAAAAAAATATATACATTTTGTGAGTATTCCTTTTTTAAAGACTTCTTTTTTAGTATTAGATTCATGTCTTATGAAAACTAGATTTGGTTGTTTTGTTTTGATCTCTTGGGTACTACTTGCGATAACAGTAGCAAGAAATTGAATACATGAATCATTTTTTAGCATTACTTTTGCAAGGCACTCTTTTTTAACAGGAACACCAGCTTCATCGGAAAATCCTTTTTGTAGTGTTGCTTCATCTTTTTTTAAAAATAATTCTAACGCTGGTGTTTTGTTTAAATCATCAATTGAAACCTCATGAAAAAATCGAATTCCTGCATTATTTTTCATATATAAATGTGGAACAATTACTTTCATTTTGTTTTGTGTCACAAATGGTACATAGAAATTTTCAGGATTAGTCCATCCTTCAAAATTACTTTCTAACGTTTTCACTATAGAATCTTCGGTAGTATTAATAAAATCAAAAGGTAACACTTCTTTTGGTACCCCTTTCTTTTCCAATCGACTCATTTGTTTTACACGACACGTGTCTCCTAATGAAACGAAATATGGATTTTCAGTTGCTGTATAGTCGAACAAATTCATGTGAAGATAATACCATCAAAGAAAATAAAAACACCTTGCGGTACAAGGTGTTTTTATTTTCTTTGATAATTCTAAGTTTATGGAATTAAAGGATATGTCTCTGAACCTGGACAAATCATAGTATTAATTTTCCATCGTGTTGTTTTAAACACATTTCCTGTTGGAGCAGTAATTCCCCATGGAAGTAGAATTTCATTACTATGTAGTAGTTGAAATTGATTTACTGCATCTATAGTAAGTGTATCGTATATACCTGTTACTGGAATAATGTACCCTCGAGCATTAAGGAATACTTGCAGTAATGCCACATCACCAGGAATATTTAATGTTCCAGTCATGCCCATGTATGAATTTAAGTACATACCAGTGGTTACATCGCAAGCAACACTTGCAATATCGTCAAGACCTGTTGCCGCTCCAAGAACTTGTCCTCCTCCATCAGATGAAGTAGAACCTCCCCCACCACCACCTGAACGGCCCCCTGATTGTGTTCGAATTTCTGGTGTTGGAGCCACAGTTGGTGTTACAACTTCTTCGGCCTCAAAATCGTATGTAGTAATTGCATCTGTAGTTGTAACAATTACATTATCGAAGTAACCATCTAAATCTGCATCACTTAATGATGTGTCTCCTGTATTAATTGCAACCATTCGAATTGTTGAGCTTGCACTTAATGAATCCATATCTGCAGGAACAGATGGACATGTATGTGGTGAAGCTGAACCTCCAGTTCGTGTTGTAACTGGATATGATTGTGTCGGATCGAATGTCACTGTTGTGAATCCACCAACAACTCCTACTGTTGGTACTACGTCATATTTACAGTCGTAATATTTATCATCAGCACTTACTCCGAAGTTTGCATACACATTCATGTAAAATTCATTTGCGTCTGAAACAGCTCCTCCTGAACCAATTTCGAAATCGTATGAAATTTCTTCAATGTTTGCAATTTCATCTAGAAGGAATAATTCTCCGATGAACTTAGCACTTGCATTAGTTCCACTAATTGGCTCTACATATAATGCGCCAGTTCCAATACTTGAAGTTCCTTCACTAAATGAAATTGGTGTTGCATTATTTGCATCTCTGTTAAATAACCACCCAAGTTCATTTTCACCTGCTGCAGTATCACCAGTTACAACAACTGTTGTTTCTGTTTTTGGTGTTGGTACAACAACAGTATTTGTTACATTAAAGTCTGCTGTCCACCCTGCAGTTCCAGTATTACCAGCCATGTCGGTAACTGAAGCATGTGCTGCATAATCACCATCTGGTAACCCGCTATATTCTTTCATCCAAGGTGAAGATGTTCCTGTTCCAATTAAGTGAATTGTAGTACCTCCAACTCGAGAATTAGTTTGTCGATTAACAAGCTGAACGTAAACACGATTTAATGCCAAGTTATCGGTAGCTGTTCCGCTTACAGTAAATGTACCGTTAACAACAGGACTTACTGCAATATCTGTAACAGGAGCTTCGATGTCGTAGTAATAATGTACTCCTTCACTCCAATCACTTTTGTTTCCAGCCTCATCAATAGCTCGAACAAAGATGGTTACACCACCTTGAGCAGAAACGCTCGGTGTATGATTTCGTGATGTTGCTGTTGTATCTCGACATCCACCAACTGCTTTTCCATCAATTTCACTTACATCACCACAAGTACTTCCTCCAAATGTATGCTCGTCATCAAATGCGTATGCAACTTGGTAAGTGACATCTGAAGCATCTGTAGCTGCAGTCCATTCATTTAGAATTGGAGATGATTTAAACCATTGTCGTGCAGAAGGTTTTGTAATAGTTGGAATTGTTGGTGTAGTGTTATCAACAATAAATGTTCTTTTATCAATTCCCCATTGTGTATCTGAATCTAAGAATTGTGCTGAGAAGATATATGTCCCATCTGCATTAGTTGTTGTGTCGTAATCACACGAAGCATCAACTTCAGTTCCAAGTAAGTCTGCTCCTGGAGCTTGCTGACAGTTTCCTACTAATGTTCCTCCCCCGGCAATTTCAAATGCGTCTTTCCAGAATCGTAAGTAGTAACTTCCCATTCCTTTTTCATCAACAGCTGTTGCTCGTCCTGTAATTAACCCTCGAACATAACTATTTTCTTCAGGTGATGGAGATACGATTGTCACTTCTGGTGGAGTAAGTGGTGCTGGACCTTCAAAATCAAATGTTTTCTTTGAAATACTGTCTTCAATAACAAATTGATCTACATTACCTTGGAATCCTCCAGTCAAATTACTTCCTGCTTTAAATAGTACTCCTGTGTAATCTGCATCACGAATCTCAGCATCAGGAAATGCACTTAGCACTTCAGACCATGTACACGGGTTATTTTGTGAACATTGAGTATTTCCAGCCACATGACTTGCCCACCAATTACCATTTCCAACATCTTGCAATGTGTTCCATGTTTGCCACGTAGTATCGTTTACTGTCTGTGAATAATATGGCTCATACACCAATCTTCCTTGCCACGCTGTGCTTGCGTCATTTCCATCATAATCAATATTTAACTGTAGTGCTGGAGCAAATGCGCTTGATCCACTAGAACGATACGTACTGTATTCAAGCGTATCAAGGTCATCAAGTCGAACTCCTCGCCAATCTACTTTCCCAAATCCCATTCCACCATTTTCATCTACAACTAGTTCAGCACTACCATCACCAAGTGGAGGTGTTCCAGGTCCCGCTTTAAGCTCTCCTGTTCCATTTGCTGTTTCTTCAAAAAATGCCCATCCATCCATTTCAGCTGGAGTAACTACAATAGTTTCTTCAGGTTTTGGTGCTGGTGGTGTGTATTCGATTTCTGTCTGATCGATTGGCAATGTTGCAAAATCTGAGTATATAAACCATCCATATCGGTTACCTCCTACGGTACTTCCGATAATATCTGAAGAATCAGAAAGAACCCATGTTCCTACTGGAGTTCCGTTCCCTTTCTTATATACATTCATTGTTACCTCTAATACACCAGCGACATCTTTAAATTCACTTTCAAGTGTATACCAGCCAGTTTCTGTAATAGTTAATGGGTTTCGTGCTGGGTTTCCTGGCCATCCTGGAGAGTTGTTTGAAACACTCGCCAACCATTCACCTGCTACAGAAGGATTAGTTCCAAGACTAAAAATGAAATCTCTTCGATGTGTATCTGCTGGAGTACTAATCGCTGATGAGAAGTCAAACCGTAAGTCATTACTTCCTGTTGCTTCGCTCATATCAAGATACACATCAACACGCGTGTCGTATCCTCCTGCTGGAAAATCAGCTTTATAGCCGTCCCATCGAGTAAATGCTCCCTGTTTTACTTCTCCATAAAAACCTCCTTCAACAGTAGCCACACCATTAGTTCCAGATGGTACTCGGGTTACTTCTGCTCCTCCACCATAAGCAAACCAAATACCGTTATACCCATCTGTTGTTGGTGTTGTTTGAACTTCCTCGAATGAAGTCACCACGAAAATAGTGAAGTGATTCATGTTAACCTCAACACTGTCTTCAAAAATACCAGATTGTACTTTTGTATCTTCAACAACAGTTGTTTTTCCTTCACCTAAGTCTTCTACTGTTTCAGCATATGAAACTTTAGAAATAGCACCATTCTTAGATTTTGGAGCTGGAAGCTTAAGATCGTACTCAAACGTTCCATTTTCCATACTTGAAGTAATGTCGTAAGCAATAGTACTTAATGCACCAAATTGCTTAACTTGTTCATCAGTTAAAATAACTTCTTCGATAGTTACACTTCCTGGATTTTCTGGAAGCTTTGTAAAAGTGATTTTTACTTGTTCATTATTTACATGAGCATAAGTAACGCCAAGCTCAACAGTTTCTACAAATGTAGTAGTACTTTTAGTAGGTTCTTCTTGTTCATTAGTAGTAGCATTTGAATTTAGTAGAGAACCA
>Ga0222673_1000226_pt1 | contig 32193 bp, 27 predicted proteins | sample AntAcemetagen801_FD_179845 | JGI IMG/M metagenome (GOLD analysis project Ga0222673, IMG submission 179845) | Saline water microbial communities from Ace Lake, Antarctica - #801 | ecosystem: Environmental > Aquatic > Non-marine Saline and Alkaline > Saline | place: Antarctica: Ace Lake...
AACGCTACAACGTGAATCTGATCCAAGGTGATTCACTGGGTGGCAGCCACCACCCGGCGCAGTTCTTCTTCTTAAGGCCAGTACCTGGTTGGGGTCGGCACCGGACCCCGGTTAAAAACCTTTATATATGTGGTGCAGGTACGTGGCCGGGCGGCGGAGTGGGTGGCGCTAGTGGGGCTTTGGTCGCCAAAATTGTTAAATAGCGTCAGTTAATGTGCTTTGTGGGTTGTAACGTGGAATCCACACTTTTACGTACGTGTTCCTGTGCCGATTCGGCAAGCAGATCATTGAAGTAAAAGAATAATTCAGTTGCGGTTCTGCCTTTCCAATTCGGTGCGAGGTGTGAGTTGGGAAGTCCGGGATCGATATAAGGCAATGGGCGCCAAGCAGTAAGAATTCGGGTGTAATTTCGAAACGCATTTTCCGGAGAAACGGGCTCCTCACCGGATTCAAAAGCTTGTTGCAATTGGGAAAAAGCCTGGATGAACTGTTCGTATTTTTTTTCGATAGCGTCGAGATCCCACCATTGTTGGACGGATCCTTCGTCGGTAGATCCTGCACCCGTGGAGTCTGATTCGAGGTGGTCTGCTTCGAATAGGTGCACGTACTGATGGATACCAAGAGTGTCGATCGCTAGTTCAGCGTCGGCGCGAAGTGAAGCTGGTGCAATCCACAGGCCACCTGTCACCTGTCCGAAACCAACGCCGGTTAAACGGGATCGGAGCCGGTAGCGCAAGTCCCTTGACTTTTCAGGGATGGAAAATGCTACGAGAATCCAACGCGTCTCTTCTTCAGGGTGGCGTCGTTCAAGAACCCGAGCATCGCCGGTATCAAATGCTTTGCGGGCACTATCACTTAATGCATACCCTGCAAACCCGTTGTGAGCTTCAGAAAGGAGTACACCGCGCCGTTTCAAACGCGATAATGCACTGCGAACAGCATTGTCTTCAATGTTCATTTCCCGTAGAAGTGCAAGAAGACTTGAGACAGCAATCCAGCCACCGAGTGATCTGCTGTAGGCGCCGTAAATAGTAAAAATCAAAGATTGCGGCCTCGAGGTACGAAGTGCAATCGCATCTTGATGTTCGCTTATGGCCGCAGGCATCCTGGCAGCCTACCGGCATAGTTACCGGTGTTTGTGTGCAAAGTCGACTACTTGCAGACCGATCATTTCTAGGGACGCGGTTGTGGATTCGTCGGAGCACACACCATCGGTGTCAAATTTGGAGTTCAATGAGTTGATCGCCCCGCCCATGGGTGTCGGCCACCCACGCAAGGCATGGGTGATCTGGCGCAATTGCTGCAAGGTTGCCACAGCTGCTTGCCAGCCGTACGCCGTTGAAATGCAGCCAACTGCGCGATTATGGAGATATGGCCGTTCGTCTTCGCGCAGATCCTCGAGATAGTCCATGGCGTTTTTGAACAGTCCGCTCATGCCACCGTGATACCCCGGGCTTGCCAGAATTAGACCGTCAGCTTGTCGAACACTTTCAATGAAATCCCTGGCAACCGGTTGACGATCAGGATCATTGATGTCATACATTGGCAAAATCAAGTCCGGTCCGGTGACGTAGGTGACGTGCGCTCCCGCGCGCTCTGCAGCTCGCCCGGCAATCCGCAGCGCTAACTCGGTCGAAGACTCCACACGGGTGCTACCGCCAATTGCAACTATCTGTATTTGGGTCATTCCCTCACCTATTTGTTATTCATTCTTCGGACATTGACGAAATGGCTCTCGTTATTCGCGCTAAGCGTGCACCCTGCAAAGTCGCTGCCTGCAGGTGCGTCTGCGTTGCCGAGTTTGCGCTAGTGGAATAAAGGGAGGCGCCGTAAGGGTTGCCACTTTCTTTGTGCACGAATGAATTCACGTAACCAAGCGGCATGATCACTGATCCCCAATGATAAAAAATATTGTTCATCGAAAGGATTGTGGACTCGAGCCCACCGTGTTGCGTTGATGCGCTTGTGAACGAAGTCCCCACAAGTCGCGACAAGGACCCCTGTGCCCACAGACCACCGGTGGTGTCAAGAAAGGCTCGCAATTGGCTGGCGGGGTTGCCAAATCGCGTGGGGGATCCGAGCGCGATTCCGTCGCACCATTCAATGTCGGTTAGTGCAACATATTCATCTTGGCAGGTATCGAGAAACTTTTGCCACTTCGGATTGCTGGCTACTGCTGTTGTTGGCGCTGTCTCGACCACCCGACGTACTCGCACGTGTGCGCCAAGACCAGAGGCGCCGTCTGCCAATGCGTGCGCCATTTGGGCAACGTTCCCGGTTGCGGAGTAGTAGAGGACCAAAATATTTGCTCTATCAGCCATGAAGGTTGCGCCTAAAAGTTTCGGAGGGTTTTTCACCGAACTCGGTGAAATAGTGATGCGAGAAACGACCAAGGTGATTGAAACCCGTTGAGTAGGCAATTGTGGAAACCGTGCAGTTATCCGGGTCTGCCGCAATGAGGGCTTCTCGCGCCATGCGAAGCCGTGTTTCACGTAAAAGTTCTATGGGGGAAATTCCAAAATGCTGTGCGACGCTGGCTTGCAGCTGGCGGACGCTCAAGCCAACCTCGGAAGCAAGGTCTGCGACCGTGATGGCTTCACCTGCATGAACTTCAATCCAAGAAATCAGGCGTGACATGCGAGATTTTTCGGGACCTGCTGAAAGCTGCGTGTGATCACAGGCCAACACGAGTGAATTAATTATGTTGAGCTGCATTGAGTTCATGAGACGACTCACCACAAATTCTGGAGTATCTGCTGGAAGGCTCATGGCCATTTCCCATGCGCCAGTGCACATGTGGGTAAGCGAGCTTTCAACGAGTGATTGGCGATTCAACCATTGAAACTGGCCAAAGTGTTGATCATGCCCCAAGACTTTTTGCGCCTGTTGTGCTATCTCCTGCGAACCAACGGCAAAGACAAGTGCGCCTTTATCTGGATCTGGGTGCATGATCGTGTCTTGGGTCGACGAAAGTAGGAAGCCATGTGACCGGTAGGAAAGACTTTCGGAGGGTTTATGGCCGACCCCCATTGTTCCAAGTGGAACCGTGGCGACCAATTTGTCACCCGTGGGAGGTGCTGACACCATTACCTGTTCACCGTATTTTACAAAAACCAAACGCGTGGAGGGTAATGCAACACTTGCGACAACTCCGTCGAGAGTCTGTGAAGCGCAATACACCTCATGTGGAGTGGTCTGCTGGGCAACGGTGTCTCTGACAACGTCCACCTTGTTACTTGCAAGCGTGGTCAGCGCCGGTGCGAGGATTGGCCCCGTAACAGTTGTCATGTGACCTCCACCTCCTATCAGGATTGCTCTAAGACCACCGTCTTGTATTTTTGATCAACGCAACCAAACTCTACGCGGTGAAGTGGAAACCTTGGCGGTTATCCGGAAAATCTGTCAAGGACATAAATCTGGAACCATAAGCAAGAATGAGGTACTCATTCAGTGATATGTTCCTTTTATCCGAATTCACACCAGATCACATGAGCACAAGGGGAGAAAATGTCAGGATTTGATATTGCTGCGGTACTCGATGAAGCGTGGAGTCTGACCAAGCGTCAGTACTGGCATTGGTTGCTGGTGGTTGTTCTCGCAGTAGCAATTCCGCTAGCGATTATTGTGGTGGGTGCCCTTGCTGCAATGGCTGTGCCGGCATTAGGTGCAATCGTGATTTTCATCGGTGTTCTTGGCTTCTTCTACACGTTCCTCGGCCTACTTCGCAACGCTTATAACGCCTCCGAGGGTGCTAAGCCTTCCGTTGGTGTCCTGTTGCGCTCGGATCGTTTTTGGTGGTTCCTCGTGGCAGGTGCTGTCTATATCGGCATTGTTGTTGTTGGGCTTTTCGCCTTCATTATTCCAGGACTGATCTTGGCGTTCATGTTCGCACTATTTCCCTATGCACTTATTGGCAAGCCCGGCATGACCGGTTTTGGTGCACTAGCCATGAGCTGGGAATTAATTACCACTTCGTTCTGGCGCTTCATTGGGTTCCGAATCGTATTAATCGGCGCGACGGCAGCACTCACCGTTCTTGCAGTTTTTGTTCAGTCAATTTTGGGTGCCGCGGCAGCCGACAACCTGAATGTGCTGACCGGAATCCTGTCCGTCATCGCATTTATTCTCGTTGCACTCATCAACGTATTCGTTGCGGCATTCACTTACCTTGCTGACGCCCTCGCCTACCGCCGTTTGTCCGGCGACGGTGAAGTGGTGCGCCCCGCTTAATGTAAACGAGCGGGTAGCCCGGCGACAAAAGCATCAGCTGCCCGCTCAATCATTTCCAGAACGAGGGTGAAGCCGTCTCCTTTGTCGAAATATGGATCGGGGACGTCCAGATCAGGGTGCAGCTCGCCTAGGTGTCTCAGATCAGGATCGAAGCTACGCATCATGTACAACTCGGGTTCGAAACCGCTTTGGGTGATCATGGCTGCAACGTTCGTGTAGTTGCTTTGGTCCATGACCAAAATAATGTCGAGCTCGGCCATCCAGGTCGGAGAAATTTGTCGGGCCTCATGGGTCAGCGAGTATCCATTTTGCGTGAGTATGGCTTGCGATCTGGGATCAGCGTCGTGACCAAGATGCCAATCACCCGTACCGGCCGAGTCCACGATCACGAGGTCACTAAGACCGGCCCGCTCGATCCGGTCACGTAAGACAGCCTCGGCGATCGGTGAACGGCAAATATTTCCCAGGCACACGGCGGTCACCCGCAATGGGGTTGAATTCGATTTTTCAAGCATCCTCGCAGCCTAGTAATAAAGTTTTTGTCCACAGGGTGTGGACACCATTGCGTGAGGGAAAACCCGAGAATCATCAAAAATAGTTCACTTTTCCACAAGATATCCCAGCGCCGTCCACGGTATTGGATACGTGGTGCACAGGTAACCCACACCTAGGCCCACAGGGTGAATGGACAGGGAGTTGCTTGCTCCCTAGTGTCAGACCCTCGGTGTTTACTGCTGGTCGGACTAGATGTAGTTACTGAAAGGGATTTCGTTGAGCGTCACAGAACTTCCACTCCCGGAGGAACCCCGAGACTCGTCCTATTCTGCTGGCCCAGATCGCACGCCACCCAATAACGAGGCAGCCGAGCAATCTGTTTTGGGTGCAATGCTGCTCAGTAAAGACGCAATCGCCGACATAATTGAAACAATTCGCGCCGACGACTTTTACCGTCCATCACACTCCACAATCTACGACACGATCCTGGATCTTTATGGTCGTGGTGAACCAGCCGACGCCGTCACCGTTGCCTCCGAGTTGACCAAGTCCGGTGAAATCACGCGCATTGGTGGGCCTTCCTACTTACACACTTTGGTGTCCATGGTTCCCACGGCGGCAAACGCCAACTATTACGGGCGGATCGTGCGAGAACAGGCAATTCTGCGCAGGTTGGTAACTGCCGGCACGCGAATCGTCCATTTGGGCTACAGCGGTGAAGGTGAGGTCGACGACGCAGTTGACCGGGCCCAAGCCGAGGTATACGAAGTAACAGAACGTCGCACCAGTGAGGACTACTCACCACTGAGCGACATTATGCAAGGAACTCTCAGTGAGATTGAAGCGATCTCCAATCGTGACGGTCAAATGGTGGGTGTTCCTACCGGTTTCGCCGAACTTGACACACTGACAAACGGTTTACACGCTGGCCAATTAGTTATCGTTGCGGCTCGCCCGGCTCTGGGAAAGTCGACACTGGGGCTTGATATTTGTCGCAGCGCTTCTATTAAGCATGGTTTAACCAGCGTTATTTTTTCCCTCGAAATGAGCCGCAACGAAATCGTCATGCGTTTGTTGTCCGCTGAGGCCCAGGTCGCACTGCATCACATGCGTTCAGGACAAATGAGTGAGGCGGACTGGGCGAAACTGGCTAACAAGATGGGTGCTGTCAGTGAAGCACCATTCTTCATTGACGACTCACCCAACATGACCCTCATGGAGATTCGCGCAAAGTGTCGGCGCCTGAAACAACGCCACAATTTGCAACTAGTTGTTGTTGACTACCTGCAACTCATGTCAAGCGGTAAGCGCGTGGAAAGCCGCCAGCAGGAAGTCTCCGAGTTCTCCCGTTCACTGAAACTTCTGGCAAAGGAACTTGAAGTTCCCGTCATCGCAATCAGTCAGCTCAACCGTGGCCCGGAGCAACGCCAGGACAAGCGACCAATGCTTTCTGACCTTCGCGAGTCGGGATCCTTGGAGCAAGATGCGGACATGGTCGTCCTTCTTCACCGCGAAGACGCCTATGACCGTGAGTCACCTCGGGCAGGTGAAGCAGACTTTATTGTCGCCAAGCACCGCAATGGTCCAACCGCAACCATTAACGTTGCATTCCAAGGTCACTACTCGCGTTTTGTCGACATGGCGCGCGACTCAATTTAGTTCGCCTGCCGCTTGGGGGATACATGAGAATTCTGCACACATCCGATTGGCACTTAGGTCGGACTTTTTTGTCAGAGAGCATGCACAGCCACCAGGAAGTTTTCGTTGACTGGCTGCTTGAGTTGGTAGCGATCGAGCGGGTTGAACTTATTGTTATTGCAGGTGACGTCTACGACCGGGCGGTCCCACCCGCAGAGTCTGTTCGACTCTTTAATCGGGCACTAGTTGATGTGAGTGCGGTGTGTCCGGTCTTTGTCACGCCCGGGAATCATGATTCTGCAATTCGACTTGGTTTTGGCAGTGAACTCATGCGGACTAACGGAGTGCATATTCGTTCTGAAATTTCAGAAATCAACGTTCCACTTGAGATCAGGGGAAGTGACGGCACCAACTTAGTTGTCTACGGAATTCCGTACCTCCAGCCCGAGGTAGTTTTCAACGAGTTGGAGTCCGAGCGCAGTCACACAGGAGTTCTTAGTGCGGCAATGGCGCGAATCAATTCCGACTTGAATGCCCGAACAGAGGTTCGGTCGGTGGTTGTATCGCACGCATTCATTACTGGTGGAAGCGGCAGCGATTCAGAACGCTCCCTTGAGATAGGCGGGATCGGTGACGCACCTTCGACTGTTTTTGCTGGAGTGGATTACGTTGCTGTGGGACATTTGCATGGCTCGCAAGTAATCAAGAGTCCAGCAGGTTCGGACACGGTTGTGAAGTATTCAGGCTCTCCTTTGCCCTTTTCCTTTTCAGAGGAGAAGCACAATAAGAGTGTCACACTTATCGAGATTCCTGCCGTAGGTCCGATCACCTACCAAGATATTTTGACACCGGTGCCAGGTCCGCTGGTAACTGTGACAGGTGAACTGCACGAGCTGCTGGAGAGCCCAGAGTTCTCGGTTCACGAGGGCAGTTGGGTGCGAGCCATGGTGACCGATCCGGTTCGACAGGATCGAACCCGTGAACGCCTGATTGTGCGATTCCCAAACCTGAAACACATTGAGTTCACTCCCAAAGGCGGAACAGGGCCGTTATCCATTACAGAAAGACTCGACCCACAAACCACGCCGCCCATTGAGATTGCTGCGGGATTCATTAGTCACGTAACTAATGGAGAAATTTCAGACTCGCAAAGGAGCTTGGTTCAGGGTGCCATTGAGAGCGTTAATTCACAGAGCGTGAAGGCATGAGGATTCACCGCCTTGAAATCTGCGGGATTGGACCGTTTCGTGACCGGCAAATAATTGACTTCGAAGCGTTGGGCGCCTCAGGTCTGTTTTTAATCGACGGTCCAACGGCAGCAGGAAAGACAACGATCATTGACTCGATCACCTACGCGCTGTTCAGCACCCTAAGTGGTGAGGAGTCGGCCAAGGATCGAATGCGCAGTGATTACAGCGCGGGCCCAGATCGCTCGGAGATAATTCTTGACTTTTCTGTTAAGGGGGTAAGGCACACAATTACACGAGGAATCCCGTATTCATTCACCAAAAAGAATGGCTCGGGTGAAACTAAACGCGCGGCCACCCAATCACTTATTAGATTCGATTCGAATGGTGAACAGAATCTGGCTTACACGCAGGCCAACGAAATCGGAACGTATCTTGCCGACCTGTTGAACCTCAACGCCCAAAAATTTCGTCAACTAGTGGTTCTTGCCCAAGGTGAGTTTGCGGCGCTACTCCGCATGAACCCAACCGATCGCCTCAAGGCCCTTCGTGACCTTCTGGGAGATAACTACTACCAGAAGCTGCAGTCAGAACTCGACGAACGTGGCAAGGCAGCAGTAGCCAAGGTGAACCAAGCTCGTGTGGGAACCCGTGACACCGCCGTTCAGATCCAAGGGCTTCTTTCCGACACAGACCCTCAAGAATTGCTGGATCGAGTCCATGAATTGGTCGAGGCGAAAACTACCGACCCGGCGAGTGTCACCTCTGAGGTGATTGCCTATTTCGAGCAAGGTCACGTACTTGCCCAGGATTCACTCCAGAAGATGCGTGAAATTTGCCACCCCCTTGAGATCCAGTTCAACAAGCTCGAACAAACTAAGTTGAAACTTGACGAGTTTGTGAAAGCCAGCGAGTCTGCAGTCCTTGCGCAGTCCGTCCTTAACCCCTCCGAGTTGGACCTTTCGATTGAACGCATACCAGCCGTAATTAGCGAAACCCGTGAGCGGATAGGTCAGTTGAAACCTCTTGTCGACTGGCAGTCTGGAGAAGCACAGCGTGAAAGTGACCGTACGAAGTTAGTTGAGGAATTGGATAGGTGGACCCTCGAACTTACTGAATTGAATGAGTCGCTAGAGGAGTATCCGCGAATTCAAACAATATTAGAGCGAGAAATAGCTCAGAGCTCTCAGGCGGCAGTCGCAGGGGTTGAGCTTGAGAAGCAAGTGCGTGCGGAGGAGGAAATTGGACTACGACTCGAAGAATGTTCCGAATTGGAAGTTGCAATTACAAAATCCCACGGAATACTCCAAGATGAGAAATCACTTTTAGAAATCCATGAGCACGATGTCACGAAAGCTGAATTGGTTCTCTCGCAGGCCATGCGTTCGCAACTCACGCAACGGGTGGCTGTGCTGGCTGGTCAACTTCACAAAGGCGAGCCATGCTCGGTGTGTGGAAGCGTTGAGCATCCCGCTCCCGCAGACATGCCAGTTGGTGTGAAACCGGTCACCGAGTTGCAAATTGAAGAATGTGAAGGTGACGTCGTTGCCGCAAAAATCATGCGTGATTCACAGAAGTTGCTCGTTCAAGACCTGACTCTGGCACTTGAGGAATCCAAGCTTTCATTGGCTGCCCTGAGTGCAACATGTTCGGGGTTTTCACCTCAGACGGTAAGTGAAGAACTACAAAGATTGAGCCTGGAACTTGTTAAACAACGAGAGCTCGCGGATCAAATGCACACGCGTGAGGAAGAACTTGCCCAAGCGAAACTTGACTTTGAGAAACGTAAGGTCGCTGTGGAAAATTCAGCCAAGGAAGCCGCGAACACGAGTGCTGCCTTGATCAAGTTTGATGCCGAGTTGGAGAACAAGGAACAAGAAATGTCGAGACTGGTTGAGCCAGGCAAAAATGCAGGTGAGGAGTTGGCTGAACTGGTTGCAAAAACAAGTCGATTAGGTGAATGGCTAGAGGTCAGTAGGAATCTTGAGAAGGTTGCACACTCGCTTAGCCCTGAGATTAAGAACCTCAATTCTGTAGAGTTTGAAGAATCACTTGTTCGCCTTGAAGGAGAACTTCAGGCGGCGCAAGTTGAGCTGGAAAATGCCGAGGCACTGCAGACCCTTGCCGAAAACGCTCTAAAGGCCGCAATTCGTTTGGTTGCCAAGTTCGAAAGGGAATCCAAGGGGGTTGAGAAACTCTTGGTTGAAGTAAATGACGCCGTGACCTTGGGTGGCCTTGTGAGCGCCTCTTCTTCGATTAACACGAAGAAACTGACTTTGGAAAGCTACGCACTGCAACTTCGATTCGCACATGTTTTGGAGTCCGCATCTCTGCATTTACGCAAGATGAGTAGCGGTCGTCTTTCCTTCATCCTCGACGAAAGCGCACAGGGTGTTGGAAAAACAGGCCTAGGAATTAATATCATGGATGAGTCAACGGGATACCCACGCCCGACTAAATCTCTCTCGGGTGGTGAAACGTTTTACGCTTCCCTGTCCCTGGCCTTGGGTTTGGCTGACGTAGTTCAAAGTGAGACTGGTGGAGTGGCCTTGGAAACACTTTTTGTCGACGAAGGTTTCGGCTCCCTCGACTCGGACACCCTTGAACGTGTACTAGATCAACTAGATCAACTCAAGTCAGGTGGGAGAACAATCGGGGTAATCAGTCACGTGAGCGAAATGAAGGACCGATTCCCAGATCGGATTGTTGTCTCACGTGAAACTGATGGACCCAGCCAGATAACTCATGGCTAAGCAATTACAGTCATTTAATTCTTGATCGGGGCATCTCCGTGAAAGTCTGCAACAGGGAAACGTTCTTCATTTGACCGGAGTTTGGATTGCACGGCCTTATCGAGATTTACGTTACACACGTCCGCCAGCCGGACCAGGTACAGCAGGACGTCGGACATTTCCTCACCGAGTCTTTGATTTAGCGGGTCGCTTTTAGCAAGTTCTTCGGCTTGTTCCGCAGAAAGCCATTGCAGGAGTTCGGAGAGTTCACCCACTTCGCCCATCAGGGCCAGCATTAGTGACTTTGGGTCGTGGAACCGATGCCAGTCCCGAGCTCCCGTGAATTCCCGCATTTGTTCGGCTAATTCGGCCAGGGTCTTGTGTTCACTCACAGCCCAAGTCTGCCCACTGGAGGAGTTCATTGGGCAATCGGTTGCCAAAATTAGGCTGATTGGCCGTTTTCGGTTAGTGTCAAGCAAGTGTCATTACTAATTCCGACGTTTAATCGCCCGCTGTGGTTACACCCGAAAGTCGCTCGTACTGAGATTCTTGCCGGCCTTGTAGTCGCAATTGCTTTGATCCCCGAAGCCATCTCTTTCTCGATTTTGGCCGGAGTTGATCCTCGCGTCGGTCTTTTTGCCTCTTTCACCATGGCGGTGACAATTGCCTTCACAGGTGGACGCCCAGCCATGATTTCAGCAGCGACCGGAGCTATCGCTTTGGTGGTTGCACCACTTGCACGCGAATACGGGCTTGAATATCTGATCGCGGCCGTAATCTTGGGAGGAATTTTTCAGGTTCTACTTGCATTTGCTGGGGTCGCGCGACTCATGCGCTTTGTGCCGCGCAGTGTCATGGTCGGTTTCGTCAATGCACTAGCAATTCTGATCTTTACCTCGCAGCTTCAGTACTTAATTGACGTTCCTTGGGTTGTCTATCCCATGGTGGTAATTGGAATCGCGATCATCTTTATTATGCCGAAAATCACGACAGTCATTCCTGGACCACTCGTAACTGTTGTATTGCTCACATTGACCGTGGTGTTGTTGAATGTGAACGTCCCGCGTGTCGGAGATCAGGGTGAGTTGCCGAACAGCTTTCCAGTGCTGGGAATCCCAAGTGTGCCATTCACTTTTGACACGTTCATGATCATTGCGCCATTCGCAGTAGCGATCGCACTTGTTGGACTAATGGAATCTCTCATGACTGCGAAGTTGGTAGACGACATTACCGACACTCGTTCCAATAAAACCCGTGAGTCATGGGGACAGGGCGTTGCAAATATCGTGACCGGATTCTTTGGTGGCATGGGTGGGTGCGCCATGATCGGTCAAACCATGATCAATGTGCGATCTGGTGCGCGAACGCGACTCTCCACTTTCTTGGCAGGTGTCTTCTTGCTCATTCTGGTTGTTTCACTGGGTGAGGTTGTAGCAACTATTCCAATGGCAGCGTTAGTCGCGGTCATGGTGGTTGTGGCTTACGCAACATTTGACTGGCATAGCCTGCGCACAATCTTGGCAATGCCCAAGAGTGAAACAACCGTGATGCTTGCCACGGTAATTGCCACCCTGATTACCCACAACCTCGCAATAGGAGTTGGGGCAGGGGTGGTGACCGCGACCGTTCTGTTTGCCCGACGCGTCGCCCACCTAGTTTCAATGAATCGAATTCTAGAGATTGACGTTGAGTCAGGCGAGGAAATAGTTCGATACCAAGTTCACGGTGAAATGTTCTTTGCTTCAAGCAACGATCTTGTCTATCAGTTCGAGTACACAGAAGACCCAGACATGGTGATTATTGACCTCACCGCAGCACACGTATGGGACGCTTCAACGGTTGCGACCTTAGACGCGGTAGTCAGCAAGTACGAACGCCGCCACAAGCGTGTTGTGATTGTTGGATTCAATGAGAAGAGTGCAGAGTTCCACGATCGATTGACGGGAACACTCAACTCCGGCCACTAGTATTGGCCATGAATTTATGGAGGAGTTTGTTATGTTAATTGACCGCAGCAAACTTGGCGCACTTTTAGAACGCGAGCAGGCCCTGCACGAATCTCGAACTTTACAGTCGCGTGAGTTGTACTCGCAGGCCGATAATTTATTCGGCAGGGTTCCCATGACCTGGATGAATAAATGGTCTGGCGGTTACCCGTTGTATGTGAAGTCGGCGCGTGGAAACAGAATCATTGACGTCGATAACAACGAATACGTAGATTTCAGTTTGGGCGACACTGGCGCCATGGCGGGTCATTCACCGGATGCAACAGTTGCCGCTGTTTACAACCGCATCGGGGTGGAGGGTGGTATCACGACCATGATGCCAAACGCTGACGCTCAATGGGTGGCCGCTGAGTTGACGAGTCGCTTTGGTCTTCCCCTGTGGTCATATAGTTTGACGGCAACTGACGCAAATCGTTGGGCACTTCGAATTGCGCGTCAGGTAACAGGCAAAGACAAGGTTCTCGCGTTCTCATACTGCTACCACGGAGCTGTCGACGAAACACTGGTGCGAAGTGGCCCAAGCGATGAAGCAGTTTTGCGAGAAGGAAATGTGGGCCCAGCAGTACCCATAAAAGAAACTACGCGAGTTGCAGAGTTCAACGATTTGGATTCCGTTGAACGTGCACTTAAGCATGACGACGTTGCAATTGTTATTACAGAGCCCGCCCTAACCAATATTGGAATTGTGCTTCCCGAACCAGGCTTCATGGAGGGTTTACGCGAATTGTGTACGCAATATGGCGCGTTGCTCTTGATCGATGAAACCCACACAATTTCAGCAGGCTGGGGTGGGTGCACGAAAGCCTGGAATCTTGAGCCTGACATCCTCGTGATCGGAAAGAGTATTGGTGGGGGAATACCCAGTGGTGCCTACGGTTTGACCCAGCAGGTTGCAGATGCAATCAATGCGGCCGAGGATTCCGATTTAGTCGACGTTGGCGGAGTCGGTGGAACGTTGGCGGGTAACGTCTTAAGCACTGCGGCCATGCGAGCGACATTAGATCAAGTTTTGACCCCCGAAGCTTTTGACCACATGATCGCGTTGGCAACCTCATTTCGTGAAGGTGTCGAATCGGTGTTGGAGCGCTATAAGGTCCCTTGGTCAATCGCCCAGCTTGGTGCGCGTGCTGAATATCGATTTGTTTCACCTGCTCCGCGATCGGGTACTGAGTCTGCTGCTGCACACGACGCTGACATCGAAGAGTATTTACATTTATATATGAGCAACCGAGGATTACTGCTGACACCATTTCACAACATGGCTTTGATGTGTCCGACTACAAGTTCTGCCGATGTCGTGCTGCACACGATGTTGTTTGACGCTGCCGTTTCTGAATTGGTTTAGTAACGAGTGAAGGCCGGTGCGTTGATCGCACCGGCCTTCAACAATTTGTTGTAACTATCTTTTGAGCAGTACTGGGCCTTGGGTTCGTACCTTGCCGTTGGCTGGGATTGCCGAGCAGGTTCCATCCAGCTGGCACATTTGCTTGTACTGCTTTTTTGCCTTGAAAGTCTTGCGTCCGGTTTCGGAGTAGACGATCTGGTTAATACCAGTGCTTGTCCTGAACTTGCACGTCACCTTGCGTTTTTTCTCTTTACAATTCTTGTAGGTAGTTCCCACGATCCAGTTCTGAAGGGTGTCCATTGCTTGAGCGCCAGGCGCACCGTCGTTATATTGGATTCCCCAAAGGTCGTTGTAAGGACCCCACTGGTACATGTACACGCGGGAGACCCCGAGACGCAGTGCATCAAGGTATGTAATGGCGGTCCAATTCGCAGCCTTAACTCCTTCAATGTCCTGTTCGGGGTTCTCAGGACCCGGTCCACCAAGTCCGTAGTTGTTCTCGGTATCCCAGAGTGGCAAGTTTGGTGCCTTAGCCGCCTTCAGGAAATCAATCCACTTGTTAGCAAGTTCCTGTCGGTCGTTGGTGTTACCGAGAGATGCTGGGTAGGTGTGCGCTGCCCACACATCTACCGGCCAATCACGTGCCTTCAATTGGTTGAGAAATGCAGGGTAAAACCTCTTGAATGGACCACCTAGACGAGTGCCCGTGCTAGGCGCCACGATAGTTGCACTGGGATCGATACTTTTAACAATGTCGTATGCCCGCTTGGTCATATCAGCCATTTGCGCTGGAGTTCCCGTGAAGAATGTAGTCAAGTTTGCTTCGTTCCAAGGTTGGTAAATCTTGATTTGACCTTTGTAACGGGTCGCAACGGCGCGAACCCAGTTGTCCCAATCCGCCATGTTCGCAGGTACTCCGGAGGCATCAGGCGCGGGAAGTGCCAATGGGTTGCGTTGGTTTGTAGCCCAAGCAGGTGTGCCTGAGAGAACCATCAGGATGTCGCTCATGCCGTTTTTGTTGGCCGTTGCGACGGCGTTGTCGAGATTTGTCCAATCAAAGACTCCCCGTGAAGTCTCGATATTGGCCCAGGAAGTTCCGTTGTCCCACAACCGGAGCGATCCAAATTTTATGGTCGGCCAGACACCCAACTGTTCGTCTTTCACGTGTAGACCGAAGAGCGAGTCGTCAATGACCGTGTTCTTGAGATTCTTTGAAGGGTTCTTGATCGGAGCCGCTTGGGCGGTTGTTGTCAGCGGGATAACAAGGGCTGCAGCAATTGCCGCAGCAATCATATTTCGGTTTCGTATTCGCATCTGGACAGTCTGCCATGGAAAGTGCATAGGGAATCTTCGGGTGTTGGCTAGTCCAATCGACTCAATGCCACCACGGTGACGTCGTCGGCATGCCAGCGCGGGGAAATTTCGCGGATATGGGAAACGAGCCTCTCCACTATCTCAGCAGGATTTTGACGCACTGGACCATCGAGGCCCCTCAGAATGCGAATAATCGCCTGTGTTTCTTCTGAGGTGCTCACGGACCCTTGGCCTTCAAGGAAGCCATCGGTTACCCCGAGAACTAGGTCACCCGGAACAAATGGATGGGTTCGTACCTCCCACTCCCCACCGAGAGAGGAAATGAGCGGCCCTGTGGGATCCAAACTAAACAGATCTTTGTCGTGGGTAATGCCGATACCGGGTGGGTGCCCTGCATTGAGCCATTGCAATTCATTGGTTTCAATGTCGACGGTAAGCAACAGTGCGGTGACGAATAGTTCGTCGACCTTGGTTGACTCAGCCGCTAGTTCAACCGAGTCGGACAAGGAAAGCCCTTTTGACAGTGCAGCGCGAATAATTGCGCGAATGCGAAGGGCCACCACATTGGCTGAAGGTCCATGCCCGGAAACATCGGCCACGATTAAAGCAACTCGCGTGTCACTGAGCGGGATGTAGTCCCAGTAGTCACCCGCGAGTACACCCTCGGCGGTAGCCGCCAGTCCAGCTATGGCAATTCCTGGACAGTGTTGGGAACTATTGACTTTCATTTCACTTCGCACCGCGGCAACGAGGGGCGCGTCTTGAGTGAGACCCTTTCGCGCAGCCGACGCTTCATCGATCTCACTGACAAGTTGACGTCGAAGTGATTCGGCATCTTTCGCGAGGGAAATAAATTCTGGTGGACCCATCGGTTCAATTGGGTGAGTGTGCATTGGGTCGCGCGTGGAAAGTTGCAGATCCTTACGAATATCCATCAGTGGGTAGATAACCCAACGCTGGAAGTAGACGAAGTAAGCAACAAAGCCAGCAACAAGTAGGAGTCCACCAAAGACAAGGAGCAAGCCGAGTTGGCGTGCACTGCTAGCAAGGCCATCACTTGTTTGAGCCCGCTGAATTTCAAGTTCAGCCTGAAGTGTCGAAGTCGCAGTGATCATCGCGTCATAGGTTGACCAAGCCTTGGCCCTATTTGACACGCGACTGGCTTTGGGTTGTTTCCCGTCGGCCATTGCAACCAGTGTTGGTTCCGCATCAGCGCTCACCCAGGCCCGTTGAGCCGATGCTGACTCTTCCACGAGAGCGGTGAGTTCAGGGTGCTCGGTTCCAAAGATGTCGATCAGGTTGCTGATCATGACGTTAGTTGTTGAAATAGCACTTTGGTGACTCGCGAGTGGTGCTTCTTTGCCGGTAAGCACATAGTCTGAAAGATCGCCGGAAGCTGCGGTTTGAGCCAAAAGCAATGAGTTTGCCATTTGTGCGGCGGGTGTAAGCAGGTCATTGAGCTTTGATTGTGCGCCAGAGACTGAAGCGAATGAAGTAATTACGAGGATGAAGCCTAAAAGGATCACGCCAAGTCCGGTTCCGGTCGCAATTAATGCTCGCCTACGTAACGTCATGTGAACAGAGTACTAAATGAGATTGAACTGTGAAGCACACATTTGCGCATGTCAACGTTTATGGTTGCTGAGTGAGCAAGAGATTCCCCAAGTCAATCTATGAAAAAGAGCTGCTCAAGTTGCAAGCCGAGATGGTGACCTTGCAGGAATGGACCAAAGTCGAAGGCAAGCGAATTGTCGTGCTCTTCGAGGGACGTGATGCTGCTGGAAAAGGATCCACTATCAAGCGATTCAATGAGTACCTCAACCCCCGCCTTGCTCAAATTGTTGCTTTGCCTGCACCAACAGAACGCGAAGTCGGCGAGTGGTACTTCCAGAAATATGTGCGTCATCTACCAACCAAAGGTGAAATACGATTCTTTGACCGTTCCTGGTATAACCGAGCGGGGGTTGAAAAAGTGATGGGGTACTGCACCCCAGACGAATACCGCAGATTCCTGCACCAGGCACCCATTTTTGAACGCATGTTGATCGAGGATGGAATCATTCTGCGCAAATATTGGTTCAGCATTAGTGACGCCGAACAGACCCGTAGATTTGAGTCACGACTTAAAGACCCTATGCGCCGTTGGAAGTTCTCACCAACGGATATGGAATCAGTCACGAAATGGGAGGAATACTCCAAGGCTAAAGACGAAATGTTTGTTCACACAGACATACCCGAGTCACCATGGTTCGTCGTTGAAGCCGAAGATAAAAGAATCGCACGACTCAACACAATTCACCATTTCTTGAGCACGATTAATTATTCGGCGCCCGAAGTTGACCAGCTCACGCTACCCAAGCGTCCACATGCTTCAGAGTATGTTCGCCCGCCACGGGAGCAAAACCACTATGTTCCTGACTTCGCGGTCACGCTGCTCAATAGTGGAGTTGAAGGTTAAGTTGAAGGTTTAGCTCAGACCCCCTAAATTGGGGTGGTGAGTTCCCCCGGCCCAAGGTTGCGACCTGATCTTGAGGCGTTGCCCTCGTACAAAGCGGGTCAACGACCAGCCCCCCGGACTGATATCACAACGTACAAAATCTCGAGCAATGAAAGCCACCACGCGCCACTTGAGAGTGTCCAAGCGGCAATTGTTGCAGCCGCTGCAGATGTAAACAGGTACCCAGACCCCTTTTCAAGCGATTTAATTGCGGCAATCTCGAGCCACTTCAATGTCCCGCCCGAGCACATTTCGCTGGGCACGGGAAGCGTTGCGCTATGTGGTCAAATAATTCAGTCGGCTGCGGGCCCCGGCGACGAAATCTTGTACGCCTGGAGAAGTTTTGAATCGTATCCGATTTGGACCGGTATTGCCGGTGCCCACAGTGTTCAAGTTCCACTAAGACCTGATGAAACCCACGACCTTGAAGCAATGCGAAATGCGATCACGCCAAAGACTCGAGTCATATTCATTTGCTCACCGAACAATCCAACCGGACAGATTGTTGACCCTGCTGAACTCGAAGAGTTCATAGCAAATGTTCCGAGTGAAATCGTGATTGTTCTCGATGAAGCCTACGTGGAATACGTTCCCCATGAAAAACGCGCTGAATCGATTCGGTTGTACCGGGAGAAACCAAATGTTGTTGTCCTGCGCACTTTTTCAAAAGCTTATGGACTAGCTGGTCTGCGTGTTGGTTTCGCAATCTCCCAAGAACCGATCTCCAATGCTCTACGCAAGACCGCATTGCCCTTTGGTGTTTCCTCTATTGCGCAAGCTGCAGCAATTGCATCGATAGAAGCCGAAAGTGAGTTGCTGGAGAGAGTCAAATCAGTTGTTGCAGAGCGCGATCGGGTCGCCCGTGAATTGAAGGAAATGGGTTACCAACTTAATCCAAGTTACGCGAACTTTATTTGGATGCGGCTTAGCAACGACACCGAAGCCATGTATCAAGCCCTAGAGCAAGCGGGCCTCTCGGTTCGCCCGTTCCCAGGTGAAGGACTCCGCATTTCAATCGGTGAAACGGAAGCCAATAACCGATTTATTGAGGTTGCTCGTTCAGTTTCAATCGCGTCCGCCGTTCCCCGCTAACAACGAGAACGACACCACCGACCACGATCGAGAGTCCGACTATCACATCAGAAGTGACTACTTCGTTGAGAATCACGAAACCAAGGAACACTGCAACCACAGGATTGACGTACGCGTAGGTTGCAAGAAGTGACATGGGTGCGTTATTGAGCAACCACACGAAAGCCCCGTAAGCGGTTGCTGACGCTAGGACAAGGTAACCCCAGCCGGCCCAAGATTGTTGGGTTATTGCACCGAAATCCCAACGCTCCCCGATTAGCGCTCCAACGATACACAAGAAGACCCCTGCGGCCAGCAGTTCAATAACGGCAGTGGTGAGAGGTTCTTTAGGCTGTTCGATTCGGGTAGATCGGAAGCTGAAGAACGCCCAGGAAAAGCTACCGAAGGCAATAGCCACGGACCACAAAGCAACCTGGGAACCACTCGCACCATTCACCGGAGCTGTTCCCCCGGGCAACAGCATCAAGACTAGGCCGAGCAGTCCAACACCAACTCCAACAAGGGTTAACCGAGAGGGTCGATCACCACCGCGGACTCGGAAGAAAATAATCCACAGTGGCATGGCAGAAACAATGAGCGCTGCAATGCCTGAAGGTACGTACCGTAGAGCTAGGGAAAGAATTCCAATGGAGAATCCCAGAATAGTGACACCCATTGTTGCCGCCCCGCGCACCTGCGCCCAGGTTACGTTGAAGGCAGCGGGACCCTTGACGAGTAGAACCATTGATCCCAACACAAGTGAAGCGGTAATAAAGCGAGAACCGGAACCGAGAAGTGGCGGCATGGATTTGACCATCAGTCCAATTCCCATATAGGTCGATCCCCAGACAAGCCAGAGGGTGACGAGCGGACCCATGATCGTTCTCATCGGTGCTTCGGTTACCCCCCGAATATCAGTTGCCACCGGCGCATCATGGCAGAGGGATGGCATGTGTCCGTGGGGAGATGGTCCTTGCCGACAACAAAGGACTTTGGTCCCGTTATTGAGGTCTGAAGCCGGTCATGTACATATATAAGTACGAAAGTATTAACCCATGGACGTTTTAGACCTCTCCCGCTGGCAATTTGGTATTACGACCGTTTATCACTTCTTTTTTGTCCCCATCACGCTGGGACTTGTGTGGTTCGTAGCGGCCTTCCAAACTATTTGGTACGTAACGGGTAAAGAGAAGTACCTGAAACTCACCAAGTTTTTCGGGAAGCTGTTCTTGATCAACTTTGCCATGGGAGTTGTCACCGGAATCGTGCAGGAATTCCAATTCGGTATGAACTGGGCTGACTACTCCCGCTTCGTAGGTGACGTCTTTGGAGCCCCATTAGCGATGGAAGGGTTGTTGGCGTTCTTTATGGAGTCGGTATTCCTAGGACTGTGGATTTTCGGGTGGGACCGCCTTCCTAAGAAAATTCACTTGATGACTATTTGGGCGGCAGCATTGGGAACTTTGCTCTCCTCCTACTTCATTTTGGCCGCGAACTCCTGGATGCAACACCCGGTTGGTTTTGAGATCAACCCGGACACGGGTCGAGCGGTGCTTAATGACATTGGTGCTGTTCTCTTTCAGAACACAGCGGTTCTCGCGTTCTTCCACACTATGTCCGCGAGTTTCATGGTCGCGGGAACCGGCGTCGCTGTTGTGGGCGCATGGTTCTTGATCAAGAACCGCCAAACAGATATTTTCCGGCCAGCAATTAAAGCAGGTGCAGTCGTTACTCTGATTGCGGCAGCCGCGGTGAGTCTGACGGGCGACATGACGTCAAAGGTCATGGTTGAACAGCAACCAATGAAAATGGCCGCCGCCGAGGCTTTGTATGAAACAGCGCAGAGTGCACCATTTTCGGTCCTGACCATTGGAGACGTCAGCGGTGAAAATGCAACACCAATCCTTGAAATCCCAGGGTTGCTCTCTTTCCTTTCAACGGGAAGTTTTGACGGAACCGTAGAAGGAATCAACGACCTGCAAGCCCAATACGAAGAAACGTATGGGCCAGGAAATTACGTTCCCTACGTCCCGGTCACCTATTGGGGATTTCGTCTCATGATCGGTCTGGGCATGTTGGGCGCTGCTTGGTCACTGTGGGCACTGTGGCGCTTCCGCGGTAAGAGAAACCCGGAGAAGGGTCGGCTCTTCGCCTTCTCAACTCTGTTCGTCATGCTTGGGCCACTGTTTGGTATTAGTGCCGGGTGGATTTTCACGGAGATGGGTCGCCAACCGTGGGTGGTGTTCGGTGAGCAACTGACGGCCAACGGCGTCTCAACGTCAATTAGCACAACCGAGGTGTGGATCTCGCTGATTGGATTCACATTGGTCTACGGGATTCTGGCCGTGATCGAAATCAAGCTGCTGCTTAAGTACATCAAAGCCGGTGCACCCGAAACGGTTGTTGAAGATCCGTACGAAGATGCCGCATCCAATGACAAGCTCTACTTCGCTTACTGAGTTGAACAGGACAGGAAAAAGAAATGGAACTCGTTAACGTTTGGTTCATACTCATTGCAGTGTTGTGGATTGGCTACTTCGTCCTCGACGGATTCGATCTAGGTGTGGGAATCCTACTCCCATTCTTGGGCCGGGACGACCTTCGCCGCCGGGTCATGATCAACACGATTGGGCCCGTCTGGGACGGAAATGAAGTGTGGCTACTAGTTGCCGGTGGAGCGACATTTGCGGCCTTCCCACTTTGGTATGCAACTATGTTCAGTGGTTTCTACCTGGCGTTCTTTGCACTCCTGCTCGCACTAATTATTCGTGGTGTTGCCTTTGAGTATCGTGCAAAGCAGGATTCGCACAGTTGGCGTTACCGCTGGGATGCCGCGATCTTTATTGGGTCAGTTCTCCCAGCCTTCCTTTTCGGCGTTGCTTTTGGCAACGTGGTGGGTGGCTCACCCATTGAGCCCACCCCCGGATCGGACCCAACGAGCTCAATCAATTTCAACTACGCGGGAAACTTCTTTGACCTACTTAATCCTTTCAGCGTCACCCTGGGACTCATGACTCTCTTGGTATTCACCGCTCACGGCGCGATCTTCCTGGCGTTAAAAACTTCAGGTGAAGTTCGGGAGGCTGCCCGCTCCGCGGTATTCAAGGTGGGGCTGGTCGCGGCAGTGGTCGCCGTCATTGCTTTGCTGTGGGCCCAATCGTTCTCAGGTCGAGTAGCGATCACGCTCCCCATGGTGTTGGTTGCTGCGGTTGCCTGGCTAGGAGCGATTGTCTTAACCCGAATGGGTCGTGACGGGTGGGCGTTTGTGCTCAGTTCTACGACAATCTTGTTGGCGGTTGCATCACTCTTTGTAGGCCTATTCCCCAACGTGATGGTGAGTTCAATAGATAGCGCCTTCAACTTGACAGTGGACAACGCCTCAAGTGCCGCCTACACCTTGACCGTAATGACCTGGGTTGCTGTTGTGATGACACCCGTGGTCGTTGTTTATCAAGGCTGGACCTACTGGGTGTTCCGCAAGCGGATCAGCACCTCGATGATCCCCGAACAGCCTGCACCCGGTCGCAGCGATGACCGTTTTGCATCAACCAAATAGTGAAGTAGCACCTGACAAGATAGCGACATGAAACCCGTCGATCCGAGGCTGTTTCGCTACGCCCGGAGTACCCGTCGGTTTTTCATTATTTCGATTCTTGTGGGTGCGCTCACAGCACTGTTAGTTATTCTGCAAGCCTGGTTTCTGTCTTCAATCTTGGTAGGCGTGATTGGCAGTGGCAGCACGCTGGCGGAGGTCGCATTCGCGCTCACAGCACTTGCATTCGCTTTTCTTGGCCGTTCAGCACTCATTTGGATTTCTGACTCAGTCGCAGCCAAGTCAGCAGGGACGGCCAAATCTGAGTTGCGTCAAGCCGCGATGGCAGCATTGATCTGCCAGGGTAATCCAGGTATGTCTACCGGAGAAATATCTGCCCTGGCAACCAGAGGAATCGACGCATTAGACAACTACTTTTCACGTTATCTACCGCAACTGGTACTCGCTGTGATTGTTCCGATCTCGATCATTGTGGTTATTTTTACCCAGGATCTAATTTCGGCGTTGATCGTTGTTGTAACGGTTCCGCTCATCCCAATCTTCATGATCCTGATCGGAATGTTCACCCAAGCAAAAGTGGACAAGCAATGGAAGACCCTGACAAAGTTGAGTGGTCACTTCCTGGATCTCATTTCAGGGTTACCGACACTTAAGATTTTTGGGCGAGCTCAAACCCAAGTGCAAATAATTGAAAAAGTCGGCGGTGAGTACCGATCAAGCACCATGGGAGTCCTGCGCATCTCATTTCTTTCATCACTCGCACTTGAGCTGCTAGCGACACTCTCGGTTGCTTTGGTGGCGGTATCAATTGGCCTACGCCTGGCAGAAGGACAAATAACTTTCTCGGTTGGCCTTTTCGTTTTGATCCTCGCACCCGAGGTCTACCTGCCCCTCCGGTTGATTGGCCAGCACTTCCATGCGGCAGCCGAAGGCTTGGGGGCCGCAGACAAACTCTTCTCACTGATCGAATCAGACCAACTCAACGCTTCCGCGGGTGGCACTGCGCCGAAAGGTGCAGCAATTGAAGTTCGTGGTGTGGAGATTGTGCACGCAGGTTCAGAGAAAATTGCATTGAGTCCAACGACATTTACTGCACATGTTGGAAGTGTTACTGCCATTGTTGGCTTGTCCGGAAGTGGAAAGACTACCCTGCTGCGAGCTCTTCTAGGTGTTATTCCCATCCATGGTGGAACAATCCGAATCGGGGAAGTTTCCCTTGACGAGGTTTCATTAACTTCGTGGCACCGAACAATCGGTTGGCTCCCACAAGAGCCACACTTCTTTTCTCAGGACTTGCAGACGTCTCCAACGATTCGAAATATTGTTGACCTTTCTGGCCGAGCAAGTGACACCAAAATTTGGGAAGTATTAGAAAGCACGCACATCGCGGCTGAAATAAGACCCATTGGCTTGGACTACCGGCTGCAGTCGGGAAGTGGTCTGTCCGGAGGGCAATTACAAAGACTCGCATTGGCTCGAGCGCTCATGAGTGACCCAGATGTTTTAATTCTCGATGAACCAACGGCGGCCGTCGACTCGGCAAGTGAATCTCTGATTGCTAAAACTTTGAGTCACTTTGCACACGTTGGTGGCATAGTCATTCTGGTAGCTCACCGACCAGGGTTGCTGGGGATTGCTGATCAACTCGTTCGTGTGGGGAACCCTGGAAGTGAACTAGACAACAATTCAGAGCACGCTGGTTCACAGGGACGTGAAAAAACAGATCTCAATTCCGTTGTTCCCAGTGGATCGAGAAACTGGTGACCGGAGCAACGGGAAAGTTGTGGCGTGAGGTAACCGCTGAGCGGAAAGGGCTTGCTGCGACCGCGGCCCTTGGAGCACTGGCTTCACTCAGTGCGGTGGCACTCATGGGTGTCTCTGCGTGGTTGATCGCAACAGCTTCAGGGATGCCCCCTGTGCTTACCCTCACAGTGGCGGCGGTCATGGTGCGATTCCTTGCCTTGTCGCGTGCATTCTTGCGTTATGTTGAACGGCTAGTCGGGCACAGTGCAGCACTGCGAGGGCTCACAAAACTCCGTGTGAGCGTGTACCTCAAGTTGGAGCGAATCACACCGGTTGGACTTCGAAATCTTTCACGTGGCGAGTACCTGTCCCGAATTGGAGCGGATGTTGACAGTGCGCTGGACCTACCTTTACGTGTTGTCCTACCTTGGCTGCAAGCCTTACTTGTCACCGTTGCCATAACTCTTTTCACCTGGTGGGCATTGCCGGTCAATGGAGTATTGATCACAGTATTGGGCGTAGTCGCCCTCGTCGTCGTGCCGGTCATTGTCCGAATTGTTGCGTCCAGGACTGATAACCGGCTGGCACCAGCGCGTGCCCAAGTTGTGGACGCGGTAGTTGAGATAGCAGACAACAACGAACAAATTCTGGTGACAGGTGCTGGGCCTGGTGCTTTAGCTGCATTGAAAAAGCGTGACGCTGAAGTCAATATAGTTATGAACCGACAAGCATGGTCAATGGGTTTGGGTAACGGGCTCGGCACACTGCTTCAGGGATCAGCGGTCGTGGGCGCACTCGTGATTGGAATCCCAGCGGTAAATTCCGGTCAACTAAATCCCGTCATGATCGCTGTCTTAGCACTTCTTCCACTCGCACTTTTTGAAATTTTGGGAACACTTCCTGCGGCGGCTGTAAGTTGGAAGAATATGTCGGTTGTTGCACACCAACTTGAGGAACTTGGGGACATGCAAGCATTTGACCAACAATCATTGAATCAAATAGACGGAGTTGAAGTTCGCAACCTCAATGTGCAATGGCCTAACTCACATTCAGTTGCATTAAAGGAGGTCACCTTTTCGGTGGCAGCAGGATCACACGTAGCAATTGTTGGACCCAGCGGTTCGGGCAAGTCAACCCTTGCATATTCCCTGATGGGCTACTTACCTTTCTCAGGACAGATTGAAATCACCGAATCAAAGGCACTTCTCGCTCAGCAGAGCTATGTTTTTGACACGAGTATTCGCAACAACATTCAAATCGGTGGTGGTGAAATGAGTGATGCGCAACTCATCAGTGTCATCGAACGCGCTGATTTACTGGATTGGTACGCGACCCAACCTCAAGGGCTTGACACTGAACTAGGAAGTTTCGGGAATCGCATGTCAGGTGGTGAACGGCACAGACTCGCATTTGCCCGTCTGATTGCCGCTAGTAGCGATCTGGTGATTCTTGACGAACCAACCGAACACCTTGATTTCCAAACAGCCGAGGAAATTGAGAAAGATATTTGGAGTTCGACCAGTGGTGTAACAACGATCATGATCACACATCGGCTTACTGCGGCCCAAATGTGTGATCAAATTATTGAACTTGATGCAGGACGTATTGTGGCAATGGGGAGTCATGACGATCTCGTTGAACTTGGTGGCTGGTATTCACATTCATGGAAGCAACAACAGGAGCAGATGCATATGCACTCAATTATTCGTGACCTACCAGTTGGGGTGGCGACTACAACATGAGTGATCAGCGCTGGACAAACGATTCAGATCCCTTGAACCCGGATCAAGGTCTTTACTCAGCCCTAGTTGGGGTTGCAGCCGGTTTGGAACTTGAAGCAACGCTTCGTCGAATTGTCACAAACGCGGTGTATTTGGCCGACGCCACCTATGGAGCTTTGGGCGTCTTGGACTACGAAGGACGAATGACAGATTTCATTCATGTGGGAATACCCGAGGATTTGGAAGAAAAAATTGGCGCGTTGCCAACGGGGCGGGGACTTCTTGGAGAATTGAGTGAGCACCCGCAACCACTTCGTCTTTCCCAACTCAGTGAACACCGGGCTTCCATTGGATTCCCGGAAAACCACCCGCCTATGAACTCATTCCTGGGGGTCCCTGTTCGTGTTCGAGGCGAAGTTTTTGGGAACCTGTATTTGACAGATAAAAGAGATGGACTGGAATTCACTGATTCCGATGAGCAAGCGGTTATTGCTTTCGCTACCGCAGCCGCCATTGCAATTGAGAACGCTCGACTTTACGAACTTGCGACCCTGCGTGAAAAGTGGCAGCGTGCAGTTTCTGAAATCAGCACAGCGGTTCTATCCGGTGACGACAGTGGAGAAGTCCTCGAATTGATCGCTGAAAAATCCCGGCAACTGACGGGGGCCTCCGCTGCCTTAATTGCCTTGCCAGACGCCGCAGGAACACTCACCATTGAGATAGTAAATATAGGGATAGTAAATATAGGGACAGTAAATATCGGGACAGTAATTAATGAGGCTGAACCATCTCCGCCTGTTCATAAACTGCGTGAATGGTTAGGAACACCCGCACCAGATGATTCGATCCTGAAACGCTCCTACGCACTGGGCGGCAGCATTATCGAAGACCACTGCTCGATTTGGAATCAGGCTGCGGTCGACGAGCCTGATACTGCCGTTGCGGCTGTTTCGCTTCCACTACGAACAGTTGACAAAGTTCTTGGCGTGTTACTGCTTGTCTGGCCTCATGGATCATTATTCGCAGCGGGCGAGGTAATCGACCTAATCGAGTCTTTTGCCGGTCAGGCGGCACTGACGCTGGTACTTGCGGAGGCGCAACAGGGGAAAAAAGAAATCGCGGTACTCGAAGACCGAGATCGCATTGGCCGCGACCTACATGACTTGGTAATTCAGCGAGTTTTTGCAACGGGCATGTTGCTCGATGGTCTCACGCACGACTCGTCTTTACCTACGGAGGCGTACGCGAAAGTCGATCTGGCAGTGGGGCAACTGGATGAAACCATTCGTGAGATTCGCCAAACAATTTTTGACCTTCATGGTCCTTCCACGGAACTCTCACTTCGGGAAAAAATTTCTCAAGAGGTCAATTCAGCGACGATCACGCTAGGTTTCCAAGCAAAGTTCACGTTAACTGGACCAATCGACTCGAGCGTCTCGCCGCAAGTCGGTGAGCATCTCCTTGCGGTCATTCGAGAAAGCTTGATTAATTGTGCCAAACATGCGGAGTCGACAGAAGTCGACATTCGGGTTGTCGTGGAGCCCAATCAACTTGTCTGCCAGGTGAGTGACAACGGGAATGGTTACACCCCTGGTGCACGCAAGTCTGGAGTCGCGAATCTGGAGTCGCGTGCGAGTGATCTCGGTGGTGAATTCACAATAGGAAATAGAGCCGATGAAACCCCAGGAACCTACCTTCGGTGGAGTGCACCATTAGGGTAATTTATGGGTTCTTGGCTTCAAGGCGAGCAACATAGGCAGCTGCCTGTGTACGTCGCTCCATGCCGAGTTTGGCGAGAAGGCCCGAAACGTAATTCTTAATTGTTTTTTCAGCCAAGTGCATTTTTTCGCCAATTTGTCGATTCGTCATGCCTTCACCGATCAACATAAGAATTGTTTTTTCTTGTTCGGTCAGCCCTGAGAGTTCGTCGTTAACCTTATTCCCATTGCGCAGTCTCTCTAAAACGCGTTCGGTCACGCTCGGATCCAGAAGGCTGTTTCCTGCGGCCACCTGACGAATCGCAGAAATGAGGTCAGTGCCTCGGATCTCTTTGAGGACATAACCCGAAGCTCCTGCCATGATCGCGTTGAAGAGTGCCTCGTCATCTGCGTAGGAAGTCAGCATAAGTACGTGAATGTGAGGGAAGAGTGAACGAATTTCGCGGCACACCTCAACACCGTTGCCGTCGGGCAGCCGAACATCAAGTACCGCAACGTCAGGTTGGGCAGCAGTTATGCGGATTAATGCTTCAGCAGCCGTTCCAGCCTCTCCCACAACTTCAAGGTCTGACTGCAGGCTAATCAGGTCAGCAAGCCCACGGCGCACAATTTCATGGTCGTCTAAGAGAAACACCCGGATCTGGCTCATGGAAGCATTATGCAGGAGCGAGACATGGTCTAGTTGGAAACGTCGGTGAACATAGCTAGTGTGAGGTTCCTCTAGGGGGTTGACGCGAGCGCGGTGATGAACTCGTGAACCCGGGGGCCGGATCCACGGATGTGTGACGCTGTGATCTCTGTGTCGACTCGACCACAAAAACCGATAACAAAATCTTGCCAAGGGATTTCAATCTCAGTGATCTCACCCGTTGGTTCGGAAATGAATGCGGCTTTTCCATGTGAATCAGTTGCAACGCACACCGTCCCTTCCAGATCAGGTCCGGTGAAAGTTATTCTCAAGGATTCATTTTCCGGTGCACCAACCTTCTTCCCCCAGACAAACGGCAGCGACTCAAGCATTCGTTTCGCGGCATTCTTGCCAGGGTTGCTGGTGAGGTTGGTGGGTAGGCCGACAGCAATGCGAACATCTTGGTCGTGCGTCCAAATGTCAAAGGTCCGCATGCCCAGGAACTGCTCTTTGGAGATTTCACCTTTGACCCAAGGAATGCTCAAGGTTGGGGATTCCGTGTTGAGAAAGTCTGACAGGTTGTTGGCCGCGGTCAGCATTTGTTCAAGGAGGGCTGCGGGTGGTGTTCCTCTTCGGTAGTCAACCCCGCGCTCGGTGAACTGGTTGGAAGGTCCTTTCACATGGGGGAGTGAGTCCCAGTCTGGTTCGTGTGCCGGTGCTGGTTCACCTGCGGCCATTGAGTCAAGGTCGACGGTGTGAGCCACGATGTCAGCAACACTCCAACCGGGACAAGGAGTTGGTAGATTCCACTGTTCTGCGTCGAGTGAATTCAAAGTCGAGTAGAACTCCAAGACGGCTTCAATGTAGGTTTTCATGGGATCAAGTGAGCTTTTGGTGTCGAGGATATTGGCCATGACGACAGTCTGCCCCATACCGCGCTGGCTTGTCTTGACAACTAAGTAGCTTCCCCGCACCCAAGCAGGCCTTACGCTTGGGTCTATGAGTGTGAGAGTTAGTGTCCTGCAAATTGACAGTTCAACTGTTGAATCAATTTCGGACCGCGTTGATCGAGTGCTTGGATTAATCGATCAACACGCACCAGGTTGTGACTTTATGGTGCTTCCCGAATTGTGGAATGTGGGAGCATTTGACCTGGAGGCAAGTCGTCAACATGCGCAAACAATTGACGGGAAGTTGCCAACATTGCTTGCGCAAAAAGCGTTCCAACACGGGATTTGGTTGCACGGTGGCTCATTCTGTGAACAAGACGGTACGGATCTGTACAACACGAGTGTGCTGTACAACGCTCAAGGTGAACTCGCTGCTTACTACCGAAAAGTGCACGTTTTCACCTACGCCCGCGAACAGGACACCATGACCGCGGGCAAGGACTACATCTTGGTTGACACGCCCCTAGGCCTCACCGGACTGGCGACCTGTTACGACGCTCGGTTCCCGGAAATGTTCCGGGAAATGCGTGTTGCGGGTGCACAGGCCTTTGTTATTCCTTCTGGTTGGCCGGTTCCAAGGATTGCGCAGTGGGATGCACTTCTCCCCGCGCGTGCAGTTGAAAATCAAACGTGGGTGATTGCCTGCAATCAGGTGGGGACGCAAGGAAAGCACGTTTTGGGCGGACGTTCCGCGATCATTGATCCCTTAGGAAATCTGCTGGCTCAGGGCGGCGAGCATGAGGAAGTTCTCAGTGCCAATATCGATGTTGAGGTGGCGGAACAGTGGCGCTTGGAGTTTCCGGCAATCAATGACATGGTCGCGTGCCCAATTCATCGGGTTCCCTAGGCAGGTTCTTGTTACTTCTTAACTTGGATCACAATCACGGGATTCTTTTTTGGGTCAAGCCAGTTGAGAATTTTTTTCATGTACTTTTCAGGAACGGCAATGCAACCGGCAGTCTTTGTCCCGTTGCTCACATGGAGAAATATTCCGCCCCCGCGTGAAGTATTAGCGGGCGCATCAGTTCGATTAACCCCATTGACGCCCTGAGTGATTTTTCCTTTGGGGAGATTGAAATCCATGACGGCTACATAGTTGTACTGCTTTTTATAGGACGCAAGTCGTTCAACGTAATTGCCGTAGCCCGACCAAGATTTGTTGACCGTTTGAAAAACATTGTATGTACTGGGGAATCGCGGGTTGTAGGTCCAGGCGTCATTTTTATCGACCTTCGTGTACTTAAGTTTCGTGCCTGGATCGTCCTTGATACCAAATGCCCACGTGATTGCGTACGTTCCGGTCGGAGTCTTTCCGGTACCTTGCTTCCTCTTCGACCCAGGCACCAGGCCTCCGTAACCCAGATTTGTTTTCACGGCGTTCTGAGTCAAGGACCACACTTTGTTCTTCTTCTCAAAGACTTGAACAGTTCCGTTCGTTGCGTTCCAAGATTTTGCGGTCACCAAAATAACCTGCTTGCTGTCTGTGATTCCGTTAAGCACATTTGGTGCGGCCTGGGAACTCGTTGGTGTAATCAGGCCGAGCATGACTATGGCGAGCACTAACAGCACTCGCCGAGTCTTGTTCATATTTAGCAAACTACATGATTAGGAAACAACAGGGAAACCGGCACTCTCCCAGCCACTGATTCCGGACTCAAGTTCAAAAATACTGTTCACGCCAATGCTGCTCATTTGACTCACGGCGACCTGCGAGCGGTTTCCGCTCTGGCAGTAGACCGCGTACACACCGGCAGGATCAAGTCCCATTATCTGGTTTGCAAAGTCAGGGCCTTCAACGTTGTAGTTGATCGCTCCTTCAATGTGACCCTGGGCAAACTCGCCGGGCGTACGTACGTCAATGATTGTTATTCCGGGTGTTTCAACTACTGCTCCAAACATGGATGCGTCAACGCGCTCGAGGGCTGTGGGTGCCTCAATCACTACGTCCATGGGACTAGTGGCGGTGGCGGTGTCTGTATCCGAGCTTGAACAGCCGGTTAAAGGGGCGGTGAGTGCCAGGGCCGCAGCCGCTATCGCAACACCAAGTGACTTAATACGCATACCCCCTAGGGTATATCACTCGCTTCGGGTTCGCCCCTGCGACCCTTGATGCAGCGAAGCTAAGCGCTCGTTGTAAGCATTGAGTTCGGCATCCCCATCCCGTTCAGCTTGACGGTCTTTGCGCTTAGCATCCCGGTCGTCACTTCGAGCCCACTGAACCATGATCGCGATAAAGACAATGAGAGCGGGGAACTCTGCGATTCCCCAGGCAACTTGTCCACCGTAAATCGAGTCGGCAATTGGATCAACCACCCACTCCGGTCGAACGATTCCGTACCACTCGATGGCCATCGGGGTTGTGCCCATCATGAGGATCACACTGAAGAAGGCGTGAACGCTGATTGCCAGAAGCAAAAGGAGGATCCGGCCCCAGAACGGGAGTGGGTGCGGTCGGGGGTCAATTCCAATGAGGACCCAGTAGAACAGGTAACCGGCGAAAATGAAGTGCAACTGCATGACCACGTGACCAATATGGGAACCCATGAGCCAACCGAATGCGGGTGTCAAGTAGAGGCCATACAGCCCGATTACATAGATAAAGAAAACGAAGAATGGATTTGTTGCAACACCATTGATCCGGCTATTGAGGAACAAGACCAACCACTCCCGCGGACCGCGTTCTCCCGCACTTGAAGGTTTGAGTGCCCGAAGTGCCAGGGTTGCTGGTGCCCCCAGGACGAGAAAAATTGGGCCAAGCATGGTCAGGGTCATGTGATTCACCATGTGCAGTCCAACGGAGACCTGAGAATACAAAGCGATTCCTGAGTTGGTGCACCAGATTACGATTGCAATTCCCGCCATCCAAGAAACCAGCCGCATGGCCGGCCAAGCGTCACCGCGCTTACGCAGACGCACAAAGCCGATCACGTATAGCGCCGCAGCAATCAAGCTCCCAGTAAGGAAAAAGGGTTCAAACTGGAAACCAAAGACGACGCCACTCACTGTCGGAGCCGGTGGGTACGGATAGCCCAGAAGTGATTCACCAAAGGTGGGGAGTAGTTCTTCAACGCGCGGATATGCGCTGGTTGCGAGTGCCACACCAAGTCCGGCGGCGGCAAACATGATTATGACTTCGACGACAGCAACTTTGGTGAAACGCTTGTGTGCTCCTGGTGAGCTCATGGTGGGAATCACGCGGCGTCGGAGCTGAAAACCGAATAGACCCAAACCAATAATCAACGCGACCTTTGCCAAGATCACTTGACCGTATCCGGTTGAGAAAAGTTCGTCAAATGTATTCAATCGGGTGTAGGCATTTGAGAGCCCGCTTACCGCAAGCAAAATAATTGCGATTAATGCAAGCG
>Ga0222673_1000230_pt1 | contig 31445 bp, 44 predicted proteins | sample AntAcemetagen801_FD_179845 | JGI IMG/M metagenome (GOLD analysis project Ga0222673, IMG submission 179845) | Saline water microbial communities from Ace Lake, Antarctica - #801 | ecosystem: Environmental > Aquatic > Non-marine Saline and Alkaline > Saline | place: Antarctica: Ace Lake...
TTTATTCTGAGGGTGCTGAAATATGTTTCCCTACATACGAGAATAATGAGGTAATAAATCTTAAATATCGAGGGCCGCAAAAGAGATTTCGTCAAGCACCAGATGGCAAGCAGTCTTTTTATAATGCCCAGGGCTTAGATTTAGCGATAGAGGAAGGGAAGCCGCTTCTGATAGTTGAGGGGGAGATGGATTGTTTGGCGGTATTAGAGAGCCGCTACGCTTGGGTGGTATCTATACCATGTGGCGCACCAGCCAAAGAAACTGAATTTTATTCTGTAGACGAAGATAATAAATTTCGATTCATATGGGACGCGATGCCAAAATTAAAGAAGGTTAGTAAATTTATTCTGGCTGGAGATGATGATGAAGCTGGTCGAGTTCTAAACGCTGAACTATCGAAAAGACTAGGGCCAGAAAATTGCCAATTCATTAAATATCCAGATGACTGCAAGGATCTGAATGACGTACTTCAAAAGCATGATGCTGCAATGGTCAACGAATTAATAAATACAGCCAAAGATATTCCTGTAGTTGGATTATTTAAGCCAGAAGACTTTCCTGCAATTCCTGAGAAGTTCAAGACTTCATATTCCACAGGGTACGGGTTAGACCACGACCATCATCTCAAGATTGTCCTCGGAAAGTTAATGGTAATTACGGGTGTGCCTGGACATGGGAAATCGGAATGGACTGACGGATTGGTTTTAAATCTAGCGAAGAAACATGGTTGGCGAATTTGCGTTTGCTCAACCGAAATTAATAACGAGGAATATCAGGAAAACACAATTAGGCGTTATCTCCGCAGACCGTTGGATATGGTTGGTGATCATGAGCCACAGAAAGCATTAGATTTTTACAACGAACATTTCAGATTTATTACTAACTCAACTATGGATGACTTTGACTTGACGCTTGAAAAGTTAATTGAGTTAGCCGAGATAGCTATCCTTCGTGATAATTGTTCCGTGCTGATGTTGGACCCTTGGAATGAAATCGAGCATTGCCGTAAAGGCACGGAGAACGAAACGGAATATGTTGGGCGGGCAATTAGAATGCTTAAAAAACTAGCGCGGCAATATTGTGTCCTTGTAATCATAGTAGCTCATCCAAAAATGCCACAGGATCAAGGCAAGCTAAAATGCCCGACTTTATACAGCATATCAGGAAGTGCGAATTGGTTTAATAAAGCTGATTACGGTTTGACGGTATGGCGCGAAAGCACAGACGGTAACATGAGCGAGTTGATAATTCAGAAAATTAAAAGGCACGGCGCAATGGGGCATACGGGATTAATCCAGATGAAGCTTGACGAAAAGACAAAATGTTTCGTAGAATGTTAATTTAAAGGAGATGAATAATGAGCTTTGAGAAACTAAGGCAATTTAAAAATGAAGAGCTTGAAGCAGAGAACAGGCAACTGCGCGATGAAATCAAGCATTTAATGGCATGTAAAGAGTTTGAAAGCAACCTGCAAAAAGAGATAATTCAAGTCGGTTCTGATTTTATGGATGAAGTTATAAGCGGAAAAACTTACAGTTCTGAACACGCGTGGCGGGCAATACAGCAAGCATTAAAGGGAGATGAATAATGTCTGACTTATACAATAAAGGGGAAGAAGAGCGCAAGAGGTCTGCGGTAAAATGGGAGAAAGAAAGAGAAGCTTTTAATGATCTTAAAATAAAATCATTACTTCGATTAGCAAAGTGTGGTAAGATATTCAATGTTTAAACTAAGCGATAAATCAAAAGAGCGCATGAAGGGTGTTGACGATAGATTGCAACAGGTGGCCAATGCTGCTTTATTAATTACCAAAATCGACTTTGGTATTCCCAGAGATGGTGGTTTAAGGACTGCGGTACGTCAGAAACAATTGTATGATGAAAATAAAAGCAAGGCTGACGGATACAAGTACAAGAGCCACCATCAGACAGGGAAAGCGTTAGACTTCTACGCATATGTGGATGGCAAAGCATCATGGGACGAATTACACCTGGCGATGGTCGCAACTGCGTTTCTACAGGCTGGGTCAATACTAGGCATAAAACTTGAATGGGGCGGTAACTTTCGCTCGTTTAAAGATATGCCACATATTCAAATAAAGGAGTGAGACATGAAAATCGGATTAAATACACCAAAGCAATTACAGATAGATAAAGATAACTTAGCAAGATGGGTAAGGAATATGGAGCGCAACAATACCGATTTTGACGAGAGATTAATTTGGCAAGAAAAAGACGAGTTTGATTTGTCGATGTTTGTTTGGTTACTTGCTGCCGTGGGGGCATCGCTACTTGTTGTTGCTGGCTTTATTTTGTTAATATTGCTGTAATACATAAGCAGCACAAGTTAGCTATATTGATTTATTTATAATTGGTCTGTATGGTAAACAAAAGGACATCAAAATGAACAACAAAGCAACCAAAAGTGGACAGGGTCTTAAAGTAACCTACGTTTCGCCATCAAAACTTATACCTTATGTGAATAATGCCAGGACACATTCGGAACAACAAGTTAAACAAGTCGCGGCATCAATTAAAGAGTTTGGATTTACTAACCCTGTGCTGATAGATGAGACTAATTCGATAATAGCAGGCCATGGCAGGGTGCTGGCTGCAACTCTCATAGGTTTAGACCTAGTGCCTACAATAACCTTAACAGGGCTTAGTGAGGCACAACGTAAAGCCTATGTTTTGGCTGATAATAAGTTAGCTTTAAATGCTGATTGGGATATTGAAATGTTAATGCTTGAGATTGATACTTTAACGGCAGAGGATTTTGACATATCGCTTATAGGCTTTAGTGATGAAGAAATCGCTACTTTGCGTCCTGACGTATTAAACGAGGGATTAACCGATGAAGATGCTGTTCCAGAATTGCCTGAGACACCAACAACGGTTCTTGGTGATGTTTGGATTTTAGGAAATCACAGATTGATGTGTGGCGATAGCACGAGCATCGATGCAGTTGAAAAGCTTATGAATGGTCAAAAGGCTGATATGGTTTTTACTGACCCCCCTTATGGGGTTGCATATGTTGGTGGACATAATAAGAAGAAAAGGGAGGGGATAATTGCTGACACATTAGAGGGGGATAATTTAACAGGCCTGTTTTATGGTGCTTTGTCTGCGGCGTTGACAATAGTTAAGGATGGCGCGGCTTTTTATGTGTGGTTTGCCTCTGGAAAATCAATTGATACGTTTGCGGCATTATCTAATCTTCCTTTGGAATTAAGAGCAATTATTCAGTGGTATAAAATAAAGTCTGGTCTTGGGGCTTTTATGTCCCAATATATTCCGAATTGTGAACCTTGTATGTATTTACATATTAAAGGAAAAAGCCCCGCATGGTATGGCCCAACCACAGAGAAGACGGTATGGGAATTACAACGCAAAGGAAATAACGAATATCACCCAACGCAAAAACCCGTTGAACTTCCTGAAAGAGCAATTGAAAACAGCAGTAAATCAGGGGATATAGTTATTGATTTATTCGGTGGCTCTGGTTCAACCCTTATAGCTTGTGAAAAAACAAGCCGTAATTGTTATATGATGGAACTAGACCCTAAATACTGCGATGTAATAGTACAGCGATGGGAAGAGTTTACTGGTAATAAAGCGGAGTTAGTCAATGGGGAATAGAAACACAGGCAAACGGAAATTTACTGTTGACCAAATGAGGCAAGCCTTAGAGAAGGCAGGGACTTTGTCTGGTGCTGCAAATGCTTTAGACTGTAGCAGGGAAACAGTTAGGAAGTACTGCGAGGAGTATCCTGAGCTACACGGTGCTATTGATGTAGCAAGAGATAGGCTGTTAGATATGGCTGAAAACAGGCTATGGAAGAATGTAGAAACAGGACATCCATCTAGTATATTCTTCACATTGAAAACATTAGGTAAGAATAGAGGCTTTGTAGAAAGAACGGAAACTACAGGTAGAGACGGAAAAGATATAATTCCAGTGCTTAATATATCGATAAAGGATGTCTAGTCAGGCATTAATTGACATTGAACTATTCCCCAAACAAGCTATCGCCTTAAATACTACTGCGACTGAAGTTCTTTATGGTGGTGCTGCTGGTGGTGGAAAATCTCATCTTATGCGTATCGCAGCGATAAACTGGTGTGCGGAGATCCCTGATTTACAAATATACTTATTTAGACGTGTTCGTGATGACCTGATTAAGACGCACCTGGACAGTATGAACGGATTTAGAAATTTGTTAGCTGCTTGGGTTGATGCTGGGCTGGTTAAAATAAAAGAAGACGGTGTGTTTTTTTGGAATGGATCGAGAATATATTTATGTCATTGTCAGCATGAAAAGGACGTTGGGAAGTACCTCAGTTCTGAAATTCATGTGTTATTGATAGACGAGTTGACTACCTTTACAGAGCGTATGTACCGACAGCTTAGAGCGAGAGTTCGTATGGTTGGCGTAACCATACCAGAGAAATATAAAGGGCAATTCCCTCGCATCCTGTGTGGATCTAACCCAGCTAATATTGGGCATTTGTTTGTTAAAAACACCTTTATTGATGGCAAAGAGCCGTTAAAGGTCTACAAAACAGATCCAGAAGAGGGCGGTATGTTGCGTCAATATATTCCTGCCAGGGTGAATGATAACCCAGCACTGTTAGAACAAGACCCAACTTATATTGACAAGCTCAAGGGCATTGGGTCAGATGCATTGGTCAGAGCGATGCTTATGGGTGATTGGAATGTAGTTGAGGGAGCATTCTTTGATTGTTGGTCAGAGGATAAGCATGTTGTCAAACCTTTCACAATTCCAGACCATTGGACGAAGTTTATCTCTGGTGACTGGGGCTACGCAGCTCCTTTCTCATTTGGTTGGTGGGCTGTTGTGTCTGACGATTATCAAATGGCTAACGGCAGAACATTGCCTAGGGGCTGCATGGTGCGCTACAGAGAATGGTACGGATCACCAAATCATAAAAACACAGGGTTGCGAATGGAAGCCAACCTGGTGGGCGAAGGTATTACTGAGCGTATGGCTGAAGACGAAGAAATGGATTATGGCGTTCTTGATCCAGCCGCATTTAGTGAAGATGGTGGGCCGAGTATAGCTGAAAGAATGTACGAGGGCGGTGGCCCATACTTCAAACGAGCAGATAACAAGCGGATAGCACGAGCTGGTGCAATGGGCGGTTGGGACACTATGAGAGCCAGAATGAAGGGCGATGCAGATGGCAGACCGATGGTCGTTTGTTTTAGCACTTGTGTAGATAGTATAAGAACGATCCCAGCACTTCAACACGACATGATGCGGCCTGAAGATCTCGATACGAACATGGAAGATCACGCTGCTGATGAGTGGAGATACGGCTGCATGAGTCGGCCATATACTACTAAAACACCAGAAGCAAAAAAAGGGGGGTTGCCAAACGAGAACTTTTCTGAGATAATGAAGAGGAACAAATTAAGTCGCGGTGGCGGTGAGGGATATATTTAATGCAAGATAGTGGTAGTCAGCTCCAGAACTTCTGGGGATCACAGATACAATCTGCAAAGAAGCGCGAAGATTCATGGCGTAGACAAGCTGATAAAATTGTTAAGATATATCGTGATGGTGGGGATCGAAAAGGTAAGGGCCAGTTTAATATTCTCTGGGCTAACACCGAAATCCTAAAGGCTGCTACGCTCTCCAATATATCCTCTCCGAATGTAACCAGGCGTTATAAGGACGAAGACTATACAGCCAAGAAAGCTGCTGAACTCCTAGAGAGAAGCCTTGAATTTCAACAAGACCAAGAGATATTTGCTCGTAGTTTACGCAAGTGTCGCGATGATATGTTGCTCGTTGGTCGTGGCGTAATCTGGTTTGAGTACGATGCCGACTTTGATATGGTGGATATGGAATCAATTGAGATGCCACCACAAGTTGATGAGGCTGGTGAGCTAATAGATAGTGAAGCACTATTTATGGTTAATGGCATTCGTACTGATCCCGACAACATTACTAAGGAAGGTATTGGTCAAATTGAGGTACAGGTTTCACAACGTGTAACTCCGAAATACATATATTGGAAAGATTACCTACAAAGCAACAGCAGATCAGAAGAAGATGTCTGGTGGAAAGCTCGTAGACATGGCTTGGTTAAGGAAGAAATAGAGGCTTTACTGGGCGAAGAAGCGGTTAATAAAATAGAATTACCAGAGAATACTACAGATGAGGCCGTTGAAGTCTTTGAAGTGTGGGAGATCTGGAATAAGACAAAGCGTCAAAGAATCTGGTTTACGGATAAAGCATCAGATACTCTACAGATTGAAGAAGCACCACTTAAGCTAACGACTTTCTTCCCCTGTCCGAAGCCGCTATTCCCATTTGAAACTAATGGCACAATGATCCCTGTTCCAGAATACATGATCTATCAAGAGCAAGCCATCGAGCTTAATCGTCTTGTTGAGAGGCTCACTAAGCTGACAGGCATGATGAAGGTTGCTGGTGCTTATAATGGTGCTGACAAGGATAGTGTTGTCGATTTATCCTCACTTGAGGACGGACAATTCAAAGCTGTTAAGAACGCTACTGCCTTTGGTGAGAAAGGTGGCTTTGCTGGTGCTTTGTTCTCGTTACCATTACAAGAAACTGCTGCGGTTATACAGCAACTTGAAGTGCGTAAATCTATCATTAAGAGCGAGATATATGAAATAACTGGAATTTCCGATCTACAGCGTGGCGACACCAATGCTAATGAAACGGCAACTGCACAACAGCTTAAAGGCAGTTACGGATCAATTAGACTGCGTCCAAGGCGTGAGCCTATGGAAGAGTTCATTAGGGACAGTTATCGCATTATGGGCGAGATCATTGCCGATGAGTTCACACAATCCTCGTTTCAGCGTCTTACAGGCATTGAGCCAAGCGAAGAGTGTATGGAGCTTCTGAAAAACGATAAAATGCGTGATTTCAGAGTGGATATTGAAACTGACTCAACCGTACAACCTAACGAGGTGACAGATCAACGTAAAGCCGTTGAATATAGTACCGTTATTAGTAATCTACTAAGCCAAGGAATACCAGCTATCCAGGCATTTCCACAGATTGCCCCTTTCCTTGCAGAAAGCTTGAAATTTGTATCTCGTCAATTTAAAGCTGGTCGCACCTTAGAAGAAGAGTTAAACAAGCTAACAGATGCAATTGAACAAGCACCTGGACAGCAACAACAAGGTCAAGAGCAACAAGATCCAGCCGCACAACAACAAGCTCAAGCACAGCAGCAAGACGGAATGATTAAACAAGCAGAAATGCAGATGAAACAGCAAGACATGGCTATTAAGTCTCAAACTGCACAAATGAATAATCAGACTAAACTACAAATAGCGAGCATGAACGCTCAGACCAAGATGGCTGATACGCAAACTAGAGCAGAAGCAGAAGCAGAACGTAATGCAACAACTATACGCAAGAATGAATTAGATGTTCTAGCTAGTGGTGCAAGGAATTTTAACCAGTGATAGTAACGAAGAAGATTAATCCTAGAAATGGCAAGGTCACAACGGTTGGTTCTTATCATCGTAGTGAGATCAAGCTGACGTTTGCTCGTCTCAGGTCACAGGTTAAAAGATACATGGAATATCTCTGGAAGGAGTATTCACCAAAATATAAGAAAAAGACGAATAAAGATTTCTCTGCAAAGTTAAAGCATTGGAGAGAAAATGGAACGCTGACTGTTGTAACTAACGACACTGTTGATCATTTTAAATCACACGCTGATGGCAAGATGTACAGCAGCAAGAAGAAATATCGTAACGAATTGCATGGCATGGGTTATGAAGAGGTTGGTAACGATAAGCAAGAAGGACTAAAACACAAGGCCGTATTAGCTGACCAGGCTGATATGAAGGACATCAAAAACGACATCGAAAGGACATTAGATGGATATTAGTAGCGAGGAAACAAGTCTTGAAGAAGATATTATGGCGGCAATCGAGGCTGGCCCTGATCCAGACGAAGAAGATATTGCTGAAATTGAGGACAGTGTATCGGAGGATAGTGATAGCGGTGCTGTAGCTTCTGAAGCAATCGAAGAACAAGATGATACAGTTGAAGTTCCAGAGGCTGGTGTTGAAGATCCCGAAGTTGAAGAAAGCACTGCTGCGCCAGATTACTGGGACGAAGAAACAAAGGTGGCCTTTGATGGTCTCCCTGACAATGCAACTAAAGACGCATTTAAACAGAAATTAGTTAATCTCGAAAGAGGTTATCAACGGAAATTTGACAACATCGCTGATGTTAGCAAAGAATACGAACAAATTGTAGGATTGATGTCTCCTTTTGAGGCTACTCTCAATGCACAAGGTCTGAGCCGTATCCAAGGTATTCAGAGACTTGTCGGAGCAGAGCAGTTACTTTCTCAAGATCCAGCCAACGGTCTATCACAATTAGTTCAGCAATATGGCGGACGAAATGCTCAGGCAATTGTTCAACAACTTGCAGAAACCTATGGGATAATGCCAAAGGAAGCTGAAGAAAGCCAAGCCTATGCCGATCCTGAAATTTTAGCGTTGCAACAACAAAACAGTCAGATAATGGCTCAGTTGCGACAAAATGAAAATAACTCTTTAACGCAACGTCAGAACGAGGCGCGAAACCAAATCAGCTTATTTGCTGAGGCTACGGATGATAGTGGTAATAAGCTTCATCCACATTTTGAAAAAGTCGAAAAGGTAATGGGTCAAATGATTAGTACAGGAATGGCAACAGATATGAATGATGCCTATGATCGTGCTATATTCTCAGATCCACAACTAAGATCAGAATATATCTCTAGCGAGCGTGAAAGCGTAGCCGTTAAGTTAAATTCTGAACGTAAGGCTGTTAATCAAAATTCTAAGGCTGCATCTAAAAATGTGAGAACTAATAATGTTGCACCTGAGAGAGCTTCTGGCGGAGAACCTGACAATGTTTTAGCTTCTGTTGAAAAAGCAATGCGTGAGAGTATACAATAATGGAGAAAAACTATGGCTTTCGCTAATAGTAATTTTGATGCCGTTGTTACAACTACCTTGAAAAACAGAACAGGTAAGGTTGCCGACAACGTGACTGCGAATAACTCAGTTCTCGCTGAATTGAGCAAGAAAGGTAACATCATGCTGGAAGATGGCGGTCAATCGCTTGTTCAAGAACTTGATTTTGCTGAAAACAACACTTTCAAATACTACAGTGGATATGAGGTGCTTGATATTACAGCATCTGACGTTATCTCTGCTGCTGAATTTGATTGGAAACAAGCTGCTGTATCAGTGGTTATTTCTGGACTTGATATGCGTAAGAATAGCGGTAAAAACCGTATGATTAATCTTATTGCAGCTCGCGTTAAGAATGCTGAAAATACAATGGCAAACAATCTATCAACTGGTATCTTCTCAGATGGTACAGGTTCAGGTGGTAAACAGATCGGTGGTCTTGGTTTGATCGTTGCTCCGTCACCTTCAACTGGCACTGTTGGTGGAATCAACAGAGCGAATTATGCCTTCTGGCGTAATGTAGCTTATGATGCTTCTACAGATGGTGGTGCTGCTGCTTCAGCTTCAAACATTCAAGCTTATATGAATGCGGTATGGGTACAGCTTAAGCGTGGTTCAGATGCTCCTAATCTGATTGCTGCTGACAACAACTACTTTAACTTCTTCTGGGAAAGCCTTACTTCACTACAACGTATTACTACGAGTGAAAAAGGCACATCTGGCTTCCGTACTCTTGAGTATAATGGCCCTGGTGGATCTGCTTCTGTTGTTCTTGACAACGGTGCTGGTACAGATAAAATGTACTTGTTGAACACTGACTTCCTATTCTGGAAGGTTCACAAAGATTGTAACTATGCGGTTTCAGATGATCGTGTTTCCAATAACCAGGATGCCATTACAAAGCACATTCTCTTCATGGGTAACATGACAGCGAGTAACTGTTCTTTGCAAGGCGTTATAAAAGCGTAATAGAAAGGTAAAAAATTATGTCTTATATAGTAGGAATGGAATTAGACCAAGTTGATACCTCAGCCACATTTGAGCTGGGATCAATTGGTCAAACGTCCGATGGTAAAGAATATCGTTATTGTCAATATGAAGCTGGTACTGCTGCGGTTGCAGGAGTTGCTGGTGAAGTTGCGTATTATGACGGTGCTGCTGCTTCAGCTACTTATGTTGTTACTTCTGATCTTTCAGATAGTGTCAATATTGGTGCTGGTGTGCTTCAGGCTGCTTTGGCCGATGGTGAATATGGATGGCTACAAATTCGTGGCTCTGCAACACTAACTATCGCTCTAACTGCTGGAGCTGACGGAAACGCACTTACTGCTGTTGGTGCTACTGATGGAACGCTTGACGTTTCAGCTTTAGTATCTGACTTTGTTTGTGCAGTAGCTGATGATGCATCTGCGAAGATCATCATTTGCATGTTCCCATAGTAAACTAAATGAGGGGCAGTTAGGAAACTAGCTGTCCCATCATTACTAATAATTAACCAAAGGATTTGATATGGACATCAACGATTTTAGAACTACAGCATCAGCAAATGATGGCAACATAGTGACCATTTTTACAAAAAAGGTTATGAATAACTTTAAGAGCAAAGAAGCTGACGAATTAATTTACGACTTCCTCCCTTATTTGGAAATTGTCTCTCCTGGACAAAAACATTCAATTGTTGTCAGGAAAATTGAAGAAGAAGACAAAACTAAATACAGAGAGCATTGGAATGCGTACGAAAACAAAGAACAAATGAGACAGAACGGCACAGCATTAAGAGATTGGTCGGGCGTTGAACCAGAAATGGTAGCAGAATTAGAGTATATGAGCATCTTTACTGTTGAGGATCTAGCAGGGGTTTCAGACGGAAATCTTAGTAATATCGGCATGGGTGCAACCAAGATGAGAGACGCAGCAAAATTATTTGTTAGTGGTTCGAGTAAAAATGATGTAAAGTTACAAGGAGCATTAGATAAAATTGCAGACCTTGAAGAAACAATTGAAAAACTAATGGGGGCTAATGTGGCTATCCCTGATGTGCCAAAAACAGGAACACAGGATGACGTTACTAAGCGTAGTACAAGACAGTCTAAAGGAAATAGGCGGGTTTGAAGTTCCAACAAGCGTAGTTGGTAACACAAACGAAACTGCTGTACTCAGTCTAGCTTTGGCCAACAGGTCATTGCTGGAGACTGCCAAACGTACTGATTGGGCTGGAACTTCTGTTAGAGGCACAATCACAACTTCAAGTGGTACTGATCAATATGTTTTGCCTTCTGATTTTAAAGGCATGATGAACGACAGCATGTGGGACGACACTAACAATCGGAAAGTGTTTGGCCCTATATCCGCTAGTAAATGGGAATATTTCCAGAATAGCTCAGTATCTAATAATTCATTAACTCGCTATATGCGAATATATAAAGCTACTGGAAGCAACGACAAAGTCTTTTATCTTTATCCAACACCAGACAGCACAGCCACTTTGCGGTACGAATACCAATCAGATGGCGTTGCTGCCTCTAGTGGTGGAACATTACAATCCAAATATCTAGCAGACACTGATGTTTCTCTTCTAGACGAAGATACTGTCGGCCTGGGCTTTAAGTGGCGTATTCTCAAATCTCGTGGCTTGCCTTATGCCGAAGAGTTCAGGGATTATGAAATGGCTATAGAGAGCAGTATCAATGATAATGGCGCACCGATTATAGACACAGGTGGGCTTCATGTATTTGACAAATTTATGGTTGTTACTCCCGATGGAAGTTGGAACGTATGAGAAAGCCATTACTCGATAATCGGAGACTGCAACAAACTGCTCAGATATTCTCTTTGCCATCACCAACAGGCGGTTGGAATGCAAGAGACAATTTGGCGGCTATGCCTCCTTTAGACGCAGTAAAAATGGTCAATTTCTTTCCAGAGGTGGATGGGGTTACTTTACGCAAGGGTGATGTCCTCTTTGCGGAAGGTATGTCTGGGGACGTTGAGTTTTTATTTGAATACGAAAGTGCGACATCAAATGACTTACTCGCGGCCTCAGACGGTAATTTCTACGACATTACAAGCGGATCTCCTGTAACTAAAGCAACTGGTTTAACCAATTCACAATGGCAAGGTGAGAATTATAATGCTGTTGGGTTTTTCGTAAATGGTGCTGATGCTCCAAGAGATTGGAACGGATCTACATTCGCCAGCACATCCTGGACAGGTTCAGGGCTGACAATAACGGATTTAATTAATGTTCGCGTCGTACGCGACAGATTATGGTTTTGTGAGAAAGATACGTCAGATGCATGGTACGGTGGCATCGGATCAATTACAGGCGGCTTAACAAAGTTTGCTATTAGTGAAATTGCACGAAGTGGCTACTTAATGGCTATCGGATCGTGGTCAAGAGATAGCGGTGCTGGACAGGATGACTATACTGTGTTCGTAATGTCGACAGGAGAGTGCCTGGTCTATCAAGGCGATGTAAGTAGTACTTTCACCTTAGTTGGACGCTTTAACGCTCCAGAGCCTATTGGAAGACGCTGTCTTATAAATTGGGGCGGTGAGTTGGTTATTATAACCAGGAGTGGATATTTAACGTGTACAGGCATTATGGATGGTAAAGTAAAGCCAGATGACGCTATTAGTGAAAAGATTAGAGACGCAGTAGCCCAGGCGGTTGAAAATGGTGGTAGTTTAGATGGTTGGGCTGCAATGCTTTCACCAGACGGACGTAAACTAATATTTAACGTGCCAGTGGCAGAAGGTTCAGTTTATGACCAGCACATAGTGAATACGATTACTGGTGCGTGGGGCAAGTGGCAAGACCGTAATATGCAATCTATGACTGGCTTTAATAATAGCATGTATGGTGGCTTTGCTGGCGGTAAAGTGTACCGTTTAGATGATGGCAATGCAGATATATCAGCAGGATTTACGGTTGTCAAAGGTCAGGCAAAACAGGCAAGTAATAGCTTAGTAGCACCTGATAGACCACTTGATGGAACGAAAAAAGAAGTAACAATGCTCCGTCCTTTTGTTAAGGGTGGCGGTGATGTAAGTCTTACAATGGATGTGCAAGCAGACTTTGCCGATTTACAGCTAGTTGCCAACAATCAGTCTTTATCCCCGAATAGTGAGAAGTGGGAGAATTTCGACACTTTTGACTGGGAAGATTGGGAGTTACGTTGGGGACAAGGTGCAGGGATTGCATCCACATCACTTACTGTAGGTGCAGTGGGTGAAACTTTTTCAATAGTATTAGACGGTGAAACTGCCGAAAGTCTAGTATGGTATTCAACAGACATAGTTTATAGACGCGGAGGAATAATTTAATGGCAACTTTAACAGGAAGATCCCCGAAAGATACATACGGTGATTTACTACAAGTGAGCAATGCTAATGATGGTGTTGATAGTACACTTCGTTTTGTATCGGATGGTAAAGGCACAAACTCATCATTTAAAATAAGCAGTTCATCTGCACAGTTTACAGGAACGCTGACTTCAACAGGGTTGATGACAACAACGGCTGGTATTGTTTCTGGTTCAGACATTATTTCAGATACTGACAGCACCGATGATTTGGGTTCAACTGGAGTTCGTTGGGCTAATTTATGGACTGATAACATTACTATGGGCGGCACAATTGCTGGTGCGGTTGGAACATTCTCAAGCACAATGACCATTTCGGGTCTTACAACCATAGCGTCATTAAAAGGTACTGGCGCAGTAACTGTCACTGACATCCTAGACGAAGACAATATGGCCTCAGACAGTGCAACTAAACTAGCCACACAACAATCAATCAAGGCGTATGTAGATGCTCAAGTAGACACTGTAGATACACTTAGCGAAGTCCTAGCTCTTGGTAATACATCTGGCTCTACTGATATAGTAGTAACCGCAGGTCAGAGCATCACAACCAACACGATTGACGAGACTACTTCGGCTACAGGCGTAACAATCGACAGCGTATTAGTTAAAGACAGTACAGTCAAAGCAGGCACATTAACTATAGGCGCAGGGTCAGTAACAGACAGCTCAGGCGCAATCACATTCGGCAATGAGAACTTGGTTACGACGGGTACGTTGGGAAGTGGTGCATTAACGAGTAGTGGAATTGTAAAAGCAGGGTCAACTACTCAAATAGCTCCACATGCAAATGCTGATAACTTTGTCGCTGATACGGCAGGGCATTCAGGTATGAGCATTATGAGTGGTGCAACATCTAATGGTTCAATTTTCTTTGGCGACAGCGGTAATAACGCTATAGGCCAAATAAACTACAGTCATGATACAAACCAATTAGGTTTTAGAAATAACGGTGTGACCTCATTCACTATGGAAGCTGACGGTTCTGCCAGCTTCGCGGGTGATGTTAATATTGGTGCTAGTGGTGAAATGGTTATGAGTAGGGTTGATGGCCTACTTGTAATGGGTACAGGCACTAAACCTGCGGCACAAATAAGCAGTTCTGAAACTATGTTGTATATTGAGGATACCTCAGCTACTACCATATGTCTAAACAACACAGGCGCAAGTGGTGAGAATTGGCGTTTATTCACTAATACTAGTGGCGATTTTAAGATTAACAACCAAGCAAATGGTGACCTTATAACCGTAGCCGCAGGGGGTGATACCACATTCGCGGGCAACATCAACGCAGTAGCAGGAGGCATAAACCTCGGTGCAACAGGTTCTGCAAACCTACTTGATGATTATGAGGAGGGTAGTTGGACACCAACCATGTTTGGTGGAACTACAGCAGGAAGCTATACTGCAGGAATATCACATGGGACTTATGAAAAGATAGGCAGACAAGTAACAGTTCGTTGTAGAATGGCAAGTATATCAGGGAGTTCGGGTGTAGGGAACTTATATATGTCGGGTCTTCCTTTCAATTATGCGAATGGTTCGGCCGTTACATGTTCTGTTGCGGCAAACTATCTAAATACTACTACTGCCGCACCAATAGGGTTGGCTATGATAGGTATTACATCAGGAAGTGGTAACGAATTAGCTATTGCTGAAATGAGAGATGATGCCGCTTGGACTAATCCTTTAATTACAAACGTAGACGGCTCAACAGATATTAGATTTGTTTTAACATACTACACATAAATTAGAAAGAAATACACAATGGCTTACTCAGAAGAAATACAAACTAACGTAACAATTGACCACCTTGGTAACAAGAACGTCAGAACAGTAACAGTCACATTTAAAGACGGTGTGGAGGTTGGTTCAACTAATCATCGTCATGTAATTATGGCAGAAGATGATGTACCTGCTGACATAGCGGCATTCATTGAAGCTAAGAAGGTTGCTCAACCTACGAAAGCAGAATAATGTTTGACATAAAAAGAATTAAACTGCCAAAGTTTATCGTCAAGACTGACCAGAAGGGTTGGTTCAAGGGCTACGGTCTACACCACGCCTCGCTGACAGCACTATGTATATTGCTATTTAGCATGGTTGGTATGGGCGACTTCGGTGCGGCATTTGCCGTGGGGTGGTACGCTAGTCGTGAGTATGGCGGGCCATATCCACCTGCAGTTTTCGAGGTATTTGACTTTGTGTCTCCATTAATGGTGGCCCTTATATATCTGGTGGTAATGTAATGGTAAATGATCCAATTAGTGTAGAATTTATGAAGTGGATTTGGGGTTTATTAGTTATTCCATTGGGCTTTTTGTTTACCAAGACGAATAAAAATACGTTAGATTTGTCAGATCATAAGTTATATGCGGCGAATAATTATGTAAAGCATGTAGAAATTAAGGACATGGAAAAGCGTATACTAGCGGCCATTATTGATTTGAAGGATGACATTAAAAATAAGGCAGATAAATGAGTGCAACACAAAAAACCGTAGAGATTGAATATGGTGTGCAATTAGCCTATAATTGTGATGACATGGTGCGGTTATGGGTTGCGAGAGAGTTGGGAATAACAATAGAAGGCGAATGTAGAACAATTGGTGCTGTATTGGATGGAAAATTGATCGCAGGGGCAATATTTAATCATTATGCTGGATTTATGGTTGATATACATATTGCAACAACCGACAAAAAATGGTGTAATCGTAGAGTGCTTAAATCAGTTTTTGAAATGGCATTTAATAATTTAAAGTGTGTAAGGGTGAACATGATGTGTTCAAAAAATAATAAGTCAATGAGAAAGTTAGCTCTTCGACTCGGATTTAAACAAGAAGGTTGTCATAAAAAGGCTCATCTGGGAACAACAGATGCTATTAGCTATGGCTTATTAAAAACAGATTGTAGGTGGTTAAAATGGGTCCAACAGTAAAAATGCCTGAACCAATTGATGCAGTAGGCGTTGCAAACCAACAAGGGCAAAATAACGTAGAGGCAGCTATTGCCACTTCTCTGTTAAATCAGACGAGCGAGGTTACACCTTACGGAACTACGAGCTTCAACAACACAGGCGGTAAGATGGTGGGTGGTAATTACATTCCATCTTACACTAGAACTGTAAGCCTATCACCAGCCCAGCAACAAAAGTTCGATACGCAAAATCGTATTGAAGGTGCGATGTCTGATGTGGCAGAGCAACAAGTAGGCAGGGTGAGTTCTGCTCTTGGTCAGGATATAAATACCGATATATTGCCAGGTCAAGTTTCCAACATTAGCGGTGGGCAAGTACAAGGTTTCAATCCTAACGCTGGTCAAGTACAGGGTAATTTACGCCAATTTGATCCACTTGGTGGCATTAATAACCGTAATTTACAGGGTGCTGGTGTACAAGGAACTCAGGGCGGCATTAGCCAAGCTGGTCTATTTGGACTTAATCCACAAGCAACACAGAACCAAATGCAGGGTAATTTACAGGGTGCTGGAGTTCAGGGAACACAAGGCGGTATAAGCCAATCAGGATTATCATCATTAAATCCACAGGCGGTGCAAAGTCAGTTACAGGGTAATTTACAGGGTGCTAACGTCCAGGGCGTACAAAACCAACTTCAAGGTGGATTACAAGGTGTGACGGTCAATCAAGCGCAGGGCATCAACACAGGTGGCCTACAGGACGTTAGAGATGACTTTGGGCTACAGGGCAATGAACTTGAAAGAGCCACGTTTGAGCGTGGAAGATCATTACTAGAGCCACAATTCGGCAGAGCTATGAGAGACGCTGAAGTTAGACTATCAGAACGTGGTTTACCTTTATCATCTGAAGCTGGTTCAGAAATACTTGGCGGTGTTCAAACAAACCAAAACAGAGCGTTAAATGAGTTGGCTTTATCATCTGTGGCGGCTGGTCGTGGTGAGCAAGCGAGACTATTTGGTCAAGACATGGCTTTAAGAGGTCAACAGTTTGGTGAAAGAGCAACTGGTACACAACTTGGTAATCAAGCTATCGGTCAGAACTTTAGTCAAGATACAGGCTTGCGAGGTCAGCAATTCGGTGAACAACAGGCTCGTGCTAGTTTATTTAATCAGGCTGGACAGCAACAATTCGGACAAGAAACTGCATTAAGAGGGCAGCAACTTGGTGAACAACAAGCAAGAGCAAGCCTGTTTAATCAAGCTGGGCAACAGGCATTTGGTCAGGCTTCTCAATCTCGCGATCAATTGGTCAATGAAAGAATGGGGCAAGCTGCTCTAGCAAATCAGGCTGGACAGCAGAGATTTGGTCAACAGACTGCACTTAGAGGGCAACAGTTTGGCGAGCAAGAAAGTCGTGCGAACTTATTTAACCAGGCGGGTCAACAAGCATTCGGGCAAAGTGCGGCAGCTAGAAATCAACTAGTTAATGAACGCATGGGTCAGGCTGCATTGTCTAATCAAGCTAATCAGCAACGATATGACCAACAAACAGGACTACGTGGTCAACAATTTGGTGAAAGACAAGCTGAGGCCAATTTTGCTAACCAAGCACGAAATCAAGCGTTTCTACAGGGTGCTGCTGGAGCAGAGTTCCAAAACCAAGCACAAGCACAACGGTTTGGACAGCAACAACAAACCAATACAATGGCTAATCAGCAACAACAACAACGATTTGATCAAGCTGCTGGGAATGCACAACTGCAAAATACTGCCAGACAAAATGCATTACAAGAACAAGCATATCTTAGAAATATACCTCTTAATGATATTGCTGCCCTTATGGGTCAATCGGGTGGCGTACAGCTTCCACAGTTCGCTGCATCACCAAATGTATCAGTGCAATCTGCTGATCTACTAGGTGCTTCACTTGCTGGTAATCAGCAAGCAATTGACGTAGCAAAAGCTCGACAAGCTGCTTCTGGTGGCTTTATGGGCGGCTTAATGAATCTGGGTGGTTCACTAGGTGGTGCTGCTATCAATAGGTGGTCTGATATACGACTAAAAGAAAATATTGAAAAAGTTGGTAAATATAACGGTCACAACCTTTATGAATATAATTATATTGGTAATGATAATAAAGAATTGGGGGTAATGGCACAAGAAATCGAAAAAGTCATCCCATCTGCTGTAATGGAAATTTGCGGTTACAAAGCCGTTAATTATGGAGCAATCTAATGCAAAATATGACACCAGAGCAAATGCAAGCATATATGATGATGATGCAAAGCCAACCATCTGGGCTTATGTCCACAGGGCCATCAGATAGCTCTATCACAGCCAACCTATTAAAACAGGGAGGTGGATCAGCACCAACATCTTCAATTGGTCAAGGTTTAACAAGTGTTGGTAAAAGTATTGGCGATGCAATCAATAAAAAAACTAATGAAAAAAGACGGCAAAAAGCGGAAGATGAAAGGTTAGAAAAAATGATTGCTGCAATGAAGGATAAAGTATAATGGCCGATTTTTTAAAAACAGGGGCATCAAGATCAGAACTACTGACTGCTCTTATGGATAAACAACAACGTCAATATGCACAGCAACCTAACCCACAATCCTGGGGCGAAGCTGCTGCAAGAATGGGATCTCAATTGGTCGATGCCGTAAGTAAGAAGAGTTTAGTTGATGAGGAATTAAAACGTAGGAAATTAATTGATACTGCTGACAGAAATGCGATAGATACATATATGTCTGGAACTCCAGAGTGGCAAAATCCAGATGCAATCGCTGGTGCTACTCCGCAAGGTGATCCAAACTTTATGGCACAACCAGTTTATTCTCAAGATCCAAATAACCTAGATGCAAATGGAAATCCTGTGCAATTAGGAATGGGGGTTGATCCTAATCAAAGCACGTTAGTTGATGCAGTGGCTGGATTTACTCCAGAATCAGCACAAATAGCTATGGGTGGCGATAATGTAAGTAATGAAACATTCGGTAAGTTGGCTGAAATGAGGGCTAATCAAGAACAAATAAGAGCCGAACAAGCGGCAACACCAGATACTTTTATTGATATACAGGGTGGAAAAGCGATATTCCAAACTAAAGAGGGCAGAGTTGAAGCGCGAGAAATTTATGGGATTACTGCTGAAGAATTAAAATCTACTCGAAATGTTCAGTCTTCTAAAATCCTTCCTGGTGGTGTAGTTCAAATCACTTATAAGGACGGAACTATAGAAGTTAAAAAAGCTAGTGGTAAGGAATTAGAACAAATAATAGGTGCAGAAGAAAGAGGTGTAGACTTAGCTGGAGAAACTAGCGGCAGTAGAACAACAGGGGTCGGACGAGCAGAAAGGGCGCAAACTACTATCAATATTGGTGTTGATGCTGTAAAGGGAATCCCTATATTACGCAGAAGTCTTCAGTTATTAGAAACTATAGACACAGGCGGTATAGATGCTTTTGCTTTAGGTGCTAGACGTTTATTTGGTGTTGAAGGTGCTGACGAGGGTGAGCTTTCGGCAAACTTAGGAAAAGCAGTATTATCAAGACTAAGGGAAACTTTTGGTGCTGCATTTACTGAGAATGAAGGAGAAAGATTAGAGAAATTATCTGCTGGGTTTGGTAAATCAGCAGCAAGCAACAAAAGACTTTTGCGGCAAGCGTTGCTTATTGTTGATGGTGCTGCCAAAAGAGGATTAGATGCCGCTACGGAGTCTGGTGATAAGCTTGCTATGAGTGAAATTATGGATTATCAAGATGGAATATACGATTTAACTGATGAGCAACTTTCTGCTGTTTTTAAACCAGTTGAGCGTGACGGAAGTAAAAATACAGGACGAGTTAATGCCAATGGGGAAAGATTATTTCAGCTGCCTGATGGCCAATTTGTAGCGAGAAAATAATGGTAGATAGAATTATTAATCCTGATGAATTAGATACATTTGTTTTGGAGAAAGAACCTTCTCCTGACAGAATAATATCAGAAGATGAATTATCAAGTTTTACTGCACCACAAGAAAATTCATATCTTGATGAGGCTGGTGCTATTGCGGCAAAGTTCAATCGAGGAGCTGTAGACACAGCGAAATTTGTTGCAGAAGGTGTTGGCTATCCAATCGATGTTATAAGTCAAGGTTTAGGGAAGCTAGGATTGCCAATGCCAGAGGTAAATCCTTATAGCGGTCAAGCCTTATCACAAGGCATAGAAAACCTGTTTCAAAGCACGGGTGTAAGTGAAGTTCCACAACCAGATACGCAGTTCGGAGAATTTTTTGGCGGTGCTGCTGAATTTGCTGGTGCTTCTGTTGTGCCGCTTGGTTTAGCAAGAAAATTTAAAGATGCATTGTCTATTGGTGGGCCAATGGCTTTGCAAATGCAAAAAGCATTAACTGAAAAATTTGGGAAAGTGGTCGTGGCAGAACTACTTGCTTCTTTTGGCTCACAAACAGGGAAAGAAACAGCTCAAACATTTTTCCCTGGCAATCAAGGAGTGGAAGCCGCTGCCACATTAATAGGAGGTATCACGCCAGGGACTATAGGAAGTGCTGTTAAAACAGGTATTCGCGGAAGTCAAGAAGGCGCAGAACAAGCATTAAAGGAATTCCAAGCTGCTGGCATTGATCCAACGGCTGGTCAAATATCACAAAACGGTTTGGGTGGATTTTTAGAAAGCACAATAGGTAAAATTCCTGGTGGTCGCGGTATTATTGACAGCGTAGAAAAGACACGCAAACAATTAGGAACAACAGTAAGTGATATAACAGGAGATGTGAGTGCTGAAGCAGCAGGGCGTGTTATTAATAAGGGTCTTTTTGGAAATACAGGCTTTACTAAAAGGTTCTCAGATCAAGCCTCAACACTATTTAATAAGTTAAATGATAAGATACCTCCAGAAACTAGATCTCTTGTTAATAACACAACTAAAATCTTTGATGAGCTTGCATCCCCGATTCCAGGGGCTGAACCGTTAAGCAGAGCTTTATCCAATCCAAAGGTTTTAGAAATTAGTGATGCTTTTAGAAAATCCGTTGAGGGCGGTACACTTCCGTTTAAGGCACTGCAAGACACTAGGTCCGCAGTTGGACGTATGCTTTCAAGTTCTGAGGTTATTAGCCAAGCACCTAGAGCAGAATTAAAAAGAATTTACGCTGCTCTTTCACAAGATCTAGGCGATACAGCAACTAATGCTGGTGCAATAAAAGAATTTACGAGAGCTAATAATTTTTATAAATCAGGTATTAAGAGAGTAGATGATTTTCTTGATCGCCTTTCTAAGAATTCAGGAACTCCAGAAAATATTTTTATGCAGTCTACACAAGGCAAAAATGGTGCATCTAAAATAAGATCGATTAGAAGATCATTAAAACCAGAAGAATGGGAAGTAGTTTCAAGAACACATTTGTCGAGATTAGGTCGAGCAACAGGTGGTAAGGCTGACGAATTAGACGCATTTTCACCAGAAACCTTTTTTACTAACTTAGCAAATATGTCACCAGAAGCTAGAAATGCAATTTTTGGTGGTGTCAATGGATTAGGTAAATCTGTGGATATTTTGTCTGATGCGGCAGCTAGGCTTAGAGCATACGGTAAAACAGGAGCTAATCCTTCAGGAACTTCAATGGGTATTGCTGATGTAGCTACTTTAGCAGCTATTGGAACAGGTGCTGCAACGCAAAGTTTATTACCAATTATCGGGGCTGCTGTAACAGTTTCTGGTGCAAATGTTGGTGCGAGATTATTTTCAAATCCGTCATTTGTCTCTTGGTTAGCTACAGGAAGTAATCTCGGTGCTGCTCAGATACCTGGGCATATAGCAAGATTAAATGTAATAGCAAAAAACAATCCCGATTTAAAGCCAGACATAATTTTATTATTAGAATCTATGCAACAATAAAAGGACAATAAATGGCGATTCCGTTCATAAGTGACATCATCAGCACTGTTGGCAACTTGGCTGGAAAGTTCATAAAAGACAAAGATGCTGTTGAAGCGTTCAAGCACGAAGTTGATATGTCGCTGACGAAATTAGACCTGGCACAGATCGAGGTCAATAAAACTGAAGCTGCCCATTTAAGCGTCTTTGTTTCAGGCTGGCGGCCTTTTATTGGGTGGACTTGTGGTGTGTCATTAGCGATGGACTTTGTAATGCGTCCTCTGGTTCAATGGGGGCTTGATCTGGCGGTGGTAGAGATAGTTCTGCCAACATTGGAAACAGAATCCCTTTACCCTATCCTGATGGGCTTGCTGGGGCTTGGGACGCTCCGCACTTATGAGAAATTTAAGGGTGTTGATCGCAAATAAAAAAGCGACTCCGAGAATAAACTGGGAGTCGCTTTAATGCTAGGGCAGAAATAACAAAGGAGGAAGAGAACCCTAACATGATTTAATCATAATGCATTAATTTTTATTCTCTGTCAATCATCTTCCGTATGATACTCGAAATCTTTATATTCACGCTCTTTTTTCAGCTTCTCGGCAAGGTCGGTCATTAATATCAGCATATCGTAAGGGCTTAGTTCTCGCTCGAAAGGAACGACATTTGCGTGACTCAGTCTCAGGTAAGTTCGTTCCCTACCATCTGCATCTTTTTTATTTATTAGTGATATATGGGTGGTCATTGTTCTTCCTTTCGTTTTAAATTAATAGCACCGAGTAATATCGCTGCCATTTGGAGTGCCTGTTGGTCGGTTAATTCCACTAAAATTGATCTGCCACCGACTTCCATAATCATTGGCGTGACAGATAGCGTGGGTTTTGTGGATTTTATTGCTACGATGTTATATGTCATAATTTCCACTTTCCTTTGATTATGGTGACCAGGGTTCTTTTTCCGTTATAATACTGAATGCAGTGGGTGTTTGACCAACTTGACGGGCTTCCTACCGAATATTCAAGGGCTGCTGTGCTAGTGCCAACTTGCCAACATCCACCAATAATAGAGGCTGTGTGGCTGTGGCCGATTACCGATTTTACGCCAATTTTTGAGAGATTTTGAGCAGATCCGCGACTCCCAGAAGAGCCTTTATCGCCATGCATGGAGAGCTCGACATCGCAGATCATAAAACTTTCGTCAGGATCAAGGAACTTAATATTCGGCTTGTCACCAACAAAATCCCTACCATATAAAACAAATGGATCTATATTCTCATAATTATTGGCTGCCATATGGTTGAATAGTTTGCTCGTTAGATCCACATAAAATTTGGCGTTTTTAATGTCTTTCTTAAAGTCAGATTTGAGCAACCAGGTCTGCAAGGCTCTGTCGTGGTTAGAACTTACAACAACTGATAGACAATCGTCTGGTGTGTGATCCATTAGTCCCTGGAGCGTTATATCTACTTCTTCCTTAACATCGTCCTCATCCAGACCTAACTTGGCAAAACGAGAGATATGGTTATCAATCGTATGGTGATTTCTTCTGTGCATGTCGAATAAATCGTGCCAGATTAAGTGATGAGGTTTGAGTTTCGGCAGCATATCTTTAAATGTTGCCTTATAAACCTCTGGATCTATCTTTATCCAGTGAGTATCTCCCATAATTACTGCTATGGGACGTGGTGCGTCTCTAACGCTGTCTGGCGTAAATTCTTTATCTAAATCACAGAATGAACCGTTTGCCATACAGACTAATTGCCTAACATGGAAACGATTTTCGGCTACCTCAACGATAAGACCCCCGAACGAGTGATTAAACTCTGCTATTTTTCCTTGTTTAGAATCGGTAAAATTGGCTTGCGTTACAGCACCAGTTGTATACATAATCTTCGGGTGCTTATGGTTCGGAGTGGCTATGCTTTTTAATGCAAGGCGACTATGACCAACAATTCCGCTCTTGTCTTTAGTGAGGCTCTCAAGGCTCGTGAGTGGGTTCATTGCTGCCCAGGCTATCTTCACATTTCCAAGTATGACCAACATATTGCCGAGGTTTATTGTTCCCTTAACAAGATACGGCATAACCTTGGCATCCCACCAATCATGGCTTTCATCTGCCCAGACTGATGTCGGGTTTTTGTAACGCCCTGGAATAACAATAATTTCTGCATCGTAATGCTTTGCACACTGCTTCAAGCTATTCCACACGTTGTCGTTAATTGGAGTTGCATTTTGCGCGGCAGTCACAATGTAGCGTTTTGACTTCCGAACACTTGAGCGCATCGGAACTTCTGCGTCAGGTTTGCGGGGCGTTGTTGTTCTTCTCCCGCAATCGTAGCATTTCCACCTTTGTTTTATCGCGCCTTGGTTCGTAGTCTTTCCCCATTTGGACATTTTATTGCAGCCACATGAGGGGCAAAATAATTCTTCCTTAGACATTTTTTTCTCCTTAAAATATCACTGTACAAGAAATTTGTAATAAAATCAACGTCTTGCGTTTTCGTCTTGTTTTTAGGTTATTGTGTTGTCCTATATTTAGGTTATCGTGCCTTATAATCATGATAGTAATCTCGCGCCATTTGTTTGACGATTTCAATGGCATCTTCTTCACCTACTTTGTCAATGGCCCTATCCCGCCTTTCAAGTGGAAATCTATAAAAATATTTCTTCAAAAACTCTTCTTGGTTTTTGTCAAGTTGTGTGTGCAATCTCTGTACTAACGGAATTATCAAACTGTCGTCTTTTATGTTTTTACCATAACGTCCTATTGTGATATGGCATCCAGTTACTGAATCTGAAGCGTATTCCGTGAAATATTGGCCTGTTATCCAACATTGATGCAAGTGCATTTGCTTGAAACTGGCGCGATATTTTTTATCTGTTACTCTATTCATTATATTACGGTTCATGAAGGTATCTGATTAAGATATGCGAACTCTCCGAATAGTTCTGTTGCTTTGATGTTATATGCTGATGCCGCGTCATGCCTGCAATCGTAATGCCCCAAGCATAATTGCCGACCTTTGTATTTAATATCTGCCCTAAACTTATCTTTTAATTTCATCCAAGAAACTCCCTTATAGCCAGAAGTGTTGTTTTTATTCTTCCCCCTATTAACACCATTCTGTGTTTTGGTACACTCTCGAAGATTATCCCACCTATTATCATCTTTAATGTGGTTAATATGGTCAATATAGTCTTTAGGGAATGCGCCAGTCATAAACAAAACCGCAATCCTATGTAGCCTATATGAATGGGTTGCTATTCTGACAAATAAATAACCGCTATCGTTTCTGCTTCCCACAATATCCCCTTGTTTAGCTCTGTTGCAAATAGTTTTAGTTCTTGTAAATATTCCTGTGTCTGGATTGTAGTCTAAAATTGATTTTAACTCGGCTTGTGTAAGAGTATCTTTTCTTGGTATGGTCATTATTCGCTCCTTTGTTGATCCGTTGGATGAGGAAGGTCAATCCCATGCTCACTTGCCATAACAGAAACTTGAGTCATGTATTCTGCCATGTCTTTTTTGCCAATGTCAGAAATGCGGTTGATATATTCCATGTCCTTGCCTTTGTTGTTCTTGTAAAATACGGGCGTTAGGAATATCTTTCTCAGCATTTCATCCTGGTTAATCTTATGGTTGCCCGTGTGCTTGCTCATTATATCAATCCACTTCCAATAAAGGCGTTTCTGCGCGTTGCTTGAGTGTGGGTCGTAATCGTCAATAATAACGCTCAGTGGCTTCGGGTCTGCTACATCAAACAGACCCTTCACATAAGCCATGAGTTTGACAAGGTCGTATTCCTCGCGGAGGATTAATTCTTTCATTCGTATATCTCCTTGAGTTTGGCTACCTTGTCACTTAGCTCTGTCAAGAACGTCTCAACTTCACTTTCCATGTTAGCCACAATTTCAGCATCCCATTCAAGGCGGATAATTACCATTGACATATTTTCTGGCAAGCGCGGATCATAGCTTACAAAGTCACCATACTTAGCATCGCAACACGCCATTTGCCAAAACATTTGCGTCTGATATTTCTTGGGTATTTTCTTATTTAAAAGCGTATCAAGATGCGTTGCCGTGTTCGGGCATTTTATCTCAAGAATACCACCATCAATAAGACCGTCAGGACTTGCGCCAGACATCGCTATAGTCGGATGACCCATAAATCCAACTTCTGTCACTTCATTATCGGTTTCAAACTCATAAGCTGCTCTTGCCTTTGGTTCGGTATCAGTTCCCCATTGCATAGCCGCGTTTGTGAATGATGGCGGCGAAATGCCCGTAAGTCGTTCCGCGATTAATTGTGCCTCGTAATTCTTGCGTCCCGCACCATAACCAGATTTTGTCTTGGTCATAATGTCTGAGATTTTGCTTGCTGTGGCCTTGCCAAGACGGGCTTGCCACCATTCATCCGAGTATTGCTCCATTATTTTTCATCCATTTTAGTTTGTTTGGATTTAAGTTTTTGCAAAGCATTTTTATATTTGGCTTCTGTAATTCCCTCGATAGACTTGCACTCAATGGCGTTTAAATATGCTTGCTCGTTTGATTGCGTGACTTTGATAAGCTCTTTAATTTCTGCAATCTTTTCGTCATTAATAAACTTATTGGCCTCCCGTATGGCCTCGGCCTTATCCGCAAAGTTTCCGTCATCATCTTCATCGCTAACAACACCACAAACAGCCGCTAATCCGTACCGCTTGAAATATGTTAGCTCGCTTCCGAGGTCTTGAGGCTTGGTGCTTGTTCGTAAGGGCAATGCAAAATTATTAACCACCTCACCGTCACAGTGAACAATTCGAGTTACAAGGTATGTATTACCCTCAATGTTGTCAGTCATATATCTCACAGCTAAATCATGGGCATCCAGAACAGGCAGCACAGCGTCACGCAATGCCTTGAAATCCACATACTTAAACTTAGTCGCGCCGTAGCTCACCTTTGCATTAAAGCCGATTGCGCTAGGCATGGCGTGAAGTGCTTTGTGGTATTGTTGGCTCGGTGTTAGTTTTGTTTCTTTAGTCATTTTATGCTCCTACTGCTATGCTGATTGCTAATAAAAATATAAGGGCGATTAATCCGCCTATAACGTGCTTTGTTTTAAGATGGTATCCATTAGAGATATGAAACCAATTTTTATTCAGTGGATGATTCGGTAACATTATTAAATCCTTTCAATTTTGTTTATTTCAATTAATTTTTTGCCTCTGTGATTTTTATTGATTTGCCACATGCAATCTCCGTTATAAAGCAGATTTTCTTCAGCTTCATCTTCGTCCTTGCCTTGGCTGTCCTCTCTGAAAGAGTGCTTTATTGTGGCGTTGGCAAATAAATGACCGTCTTTAATAAAGACATGATTTAAGAAAAAATCTTCGGCATCGTCTGGAATGTCTGTTTCTGTGATTTCTCTCATGAAATAATATTCCATATCCTCGCTTGGATAAATACCGTTGTGCGGCTGGATCTTCATTTCATAGTCTTTTGTAATGTAGCCTGTGATTGTGTAGTTATTCATTTTGTCTCTCCTTGTTATTACATAATACACCATTTATTATACATGTCAACAATAAAAATATTGACCTTTATAATAAATTGCTGTATAAGTTAGTTACATGAAAGGAAAGAAAATGAAAATTGATACACAAAAAGACTTTATGAGGGAGATGCACAGCAAGCTTGTTTCTAAAGGTTACAACTGGCTTGACTTACATATTGCCTCTAAAGTTTCCAAGGCCACTATAAGTAATGCTTACAACGGCAAGAACAGTTTGTTATTTGCTACTGCGGTAAAACTTAAAGACGCAACAGAAAAATTAATTAAAGAGCATAAAAAATGAGACGGTTAAAATACAACAACAAAAAAGTTGTAATTGACGGAATCAAGTTTGATAGCATTCGTGAAAGCAAAAGGTATCTTGATTTAAAGAACCTTGAACGCGGTGGTGACATTAAGAACCTTGAATTACAGCCACGTTATGATTTCGTGCTGAACGGTGTTAAGATGGGCTTTTACAAGGCAGATTTTCGTTATATTGAAAATGGGGTGCTTGTTGTCGAAGACGTTAAGGGCATGAAAACGCCAGTTTACAATATTAAAAAGAAAATGATGAAAGCGTTTCACAATATTAATATTTTAGAAACATAGGAGAATAAAGTGATAAGTAGAAAACAAATAATATTTGCGATGTGTGCAGAAGAAATAACAAACAATATATTGCGATATGAGATGTGCAAATACATAAATGTTTGTCAAGTTGAGGTGGACGATATTATTAGCAATGGAGTTGACGGATCTCTTGAAAAATTCGTTGCATGGGTATTGAATTTAAAGAAGTTCATTCCCGAAGGTTGGAGACCAGAGCAAAGAGTAGTTACTCCAAGATTTATTGTTTGGAAAGAAAAAATCAGACACACTAATGTGAAAAAAGGGCCGCCAGTTACCTGGACAGCCGAAGAATTAAAACTAGCAGAAACTATGAGAAGGGATGAGATTGATTTTGAAGAAATATCAGTTGTACTAAACAGAACAGTTTCATCAATTAGAACTAAACTTTATAGAAAGAAAAAAGAATGTTAAATCGAATTGAACTAATTGGCCGTATTGGTCAGGAAATAAAAATCAAAGAATATACAGGCGGTAAACTTGCTTCATTCTCTTTAGCAACATCTGAGAAATATACTAAGAATGGCGAGAAAGTAGAAACAACACAATGGCATAATATTGTGATTTTCAATGAACATCTTGTTAAGCTTGCAGAGCAGTATCTCAAAAAAGGATCTCAAATTTATATCGCTGGTCAAATGACCTACAGAAAATATGAAGGAACAAACGGAACTGTTAATGTAGCAGAGGTTGTCTTGCAAAAGTATAAAGGCGAACTTCAAATGCTTGATAGTCGTTCTGATGTAGCAGAGTCAAAACCTGCTGTTGTAAAGAATGACATGGATGATCTTGACACAATACCCTTCTAAAAAGGGACTTGACTAAGATACCATTTTAACTTATGGTGTTGCATGAAAGGATATTATTATGATTAAAAAAGAATGTTTTAAGTGCAACACTATAAAACCGCTCAATGAGTTTTACAAACACTCTCAAATGAAAGATGGTCACGTTAATAAATGCAAAGAATGCAATAAAAAAGATGCTCGTGATACACGTTTGGAAAACATAGATTACTATTTAGAGTACGACAGAAATAGGTCTGACAACCCAAAAAGAGTGGCAGCAAGAAAAGATTATGCAGAGCGCATGAAAACTGACCCTAGAGCTAAAGAAAAGAAAAAAATATACACAAAATCATACCAAGAAAAACATGCGATCAAACGAGGCGCACATGTTATTTGGGGAAATTATATAAAAAGAAAAAAGGTTGATCCAGAACCCTGCGCTAACTGTTCTGGCACACATGACATAAATGCTCATCACGAGGATTACACTAAGCCTCTTGAAATAATATGGTTATGTAAAGCTTGTCATGGTAAACGGCATAGAGAAATAAACGAAGAAATCCGCAACGGTGCTGATTATTCACGACAGGGTTTCTGATGCAAACTAAAAAACAAGATACGGATAAGGAAATTAGATCTATGACAGATCCTCAATTAGAAGCCTTCATCGATTACAAGACAGCAATGTATAAACTGGAGATAGCTCGAAAAGAGCTTAGAGACGCCAAGTGGGCATTTGATTATGTAATGGGCGATGAATTTCCTGACTTAGAACAAGATATAAAGATGGATATACAATGCAAACTAAAAAACACAGCGCACTAGAAACGATGACAAATACGCTATCAGGGACGGTAATATCATATATTTTAACTCTAACGGTGTTGCCTCTTTTTAATATGTATCCGTCCCAGGGCGATGCTATAGGTTTAACCATCATATTCACGCTCGCAAGTTTGGTGCGTGGGTATATAATCAGACGGTGTGCTAATTGGATCTCTAATATAATTTATAAATAACATTTGCTTCTAACGAGATATAATATATAATCTCATGTGTGGTGAAAAAATGATTTCGGTAGCTCCGTCATCAGGTTTTTTGCTTTCCTTCCCGCCACACATTTTTTCCAGGAAAGCCGTAAAGGAAACGCATATGTCAAAAGCTCCATTTTTACCATTAGCAACAGACGCTTTTATAGGCGATACAACAGGATTAAATGCTGCCGAAACTGGTGCGTATATGATGCTGTTGATCTGTCAGTGGCGCAATAATGGCGAACCATTGGATAATAATCCCAAGAAACTCCAAAGAATGACCAGGTGTACTAAAGCTCAATTTAATAGAGTTTGGCCTGAAATCGAACATTTTTTTGAAATTAATGAGACTACTATATCGCAAAAAAGGATCGAAAAAAACTTCTTAGAGGTGTTAAAAAAGATAGAAGTAAAAAGACAGAGTGGAAAACGTGGTGGTCGTCCTAAGTCATTGAATTATAACGAAGCAGTCGAAGCTAATGGTTCTATTTCGCTTAAGCTAACTGAAAGCGAAACGAAAGCAACCATAAACCATAACCATAAACTAGAACCAGATAATAATACTAACGCATTATTAGGCGATGGTGGGTTTAAGTTTTCGGGAAAAATTATTAAATTAAATTATGCCGATTATGCTAGATGGAAAAAAGCCTATCATGCAATTCCAGATTTTGAGGCTCAACTTCAATCAGCAGATGATTGGATCAGTGGCGAGAGTGCTTCAAATCGCAAACGGTGGTTTAATGTCATTAGCGGTATGCTTTCAAACAAGCACAGCAAATTTCTAATGGACGGTAAAAAATCGGGTGAAGAAATTTATCCTCGCGGCAAGGGAATGATGTAATGAGAACGGCACAAAATATATTAATAGATCTAGGCATAGACGCTAGACGGTTTAACGTGGGCGCACAGTCGTGTAAATGTCCGAAATGCAGCCATACTCGCAAAAAGAAGAACGCTCGCTGTTTGGCGGTTAAAATTGACAATGACGGAGTAACGTGGTTTTGTCATCATTGTGGGGAGCGTGGTGGTGAATACTATGAAAGTGAAAAGGAATGGAAGCCGAATATACCAGTAAGGAAAGTTCTGAGTGTATCGGCCATGAGAGGAATTAGAAATGCTACAAGATAAACATATTAAATTTTTTGAAGACCGAGGCATTAGTGCTGAGACGGTTTCAGACGCTGGAATTTATTCTGAGGGTGCTGAAATATGTTTCCCTACATACGAGAATAATGAGGTAATAAATCTTAAATATCGAGGGCCGCAAAAGAGATTTCGTCAAGCACCAGATGGCAAGCAGTCTTTTTATAATGC